>PDWI01006759.1_pt1 | contig 14292 bp, 9 predicted proteins | sample 1430891 | NCBI WGS metagenome assembly PDWI01 (sample SAMN01162508, study PRJNA174530) | Oral metagenome, whole genome shotgun sequencing project. | biome: Marine environment; feature: Marine mammal; material: Swab sample of the gingival sulcus; isolation source: swab sample of gingival sulcus...
GTGATTGCAATCTTCCAAGCGAAGAGAATCCCGTACCAAAATCATCAATGGCAATCGTAAAGCCCATCTCTTTAATACTTTTAAAAATATCCGCCACATAATCGCTATCATTGATAGCAACACTCTCCGTGATTTCAAATTCGAAATAACTAGGATCTACCTTATATTCTTCCAACAATTTAGCTAATTTATCAATAAATGTCGTATCCAAGAACTGAACTGGTGACAAATTAATGGATACAACCACTGGCTCAATTCCTTGTTCAATCATATTTAAATGATCTCTAAACACCTCTTCCACAATCCACTCTGTCACATCAATAATTTCACCAATATGCTCCAGTATAGGGATAAATTTATATGGTGGAACACTACCGTATTCATCTGAATGCCAACGAAGCAAAACTTCTGCTCCTAAAGTGCGTTCTGTTTCAACACCAACCTGAGGTTGATAAACCAAATAAAACTCTCTGTTTTGAAGTGCATCATACAATTTGTCCGTATAATGCGATTCTTGAGTCACCTTTTCTTTGTCTAAATCGCTACAAAAATGATATTTAGCATAGCCGTGCTTCTTAGATTCATGCATTGCAATATCGGCATTCTTCGTCAAACTCTCAATATCGATACCATCATCTGGAAATTGAGCAATCCCAATATTAATATTCAACCTAAAGTTATTATCAATGAGTCTAATACCATTTTTCAAACTGCTCAGTATCGCTAAACAGTAATCTTCAACTACTTCACGCTTCACATTATCTGGTATAAAAATTTCAAATTCATCCCCACTAAAACGCGTAATTAAATTATTAATTCCAAACACCTCGCGAAGCAATGAAGCAAACTTTAAGAGCACACTATCTCCTACCGTATGACCAAAGGTGTCATTAATAGACTTAAAATTATCAATATCAATATAAATCACATAACCTCCTTTTTGCTTTGAACTAGCAAGAATATTTCCTGCCTCTCGAACAAAAAAGGAACGATTATTAAGCCCTGTCACCTCATCAAAATTTGCATTGTGAAACAATACGCGTTCATTGTCAACTTTTTTGACAATGTCCGTAATAAGGTTTATTAAAATATCAAGGTAAAAATGCATCAACTTATTGTGTTCATTAATCTCGAACTCGAAGCCTAAAATCCCCCTGAATTTTCCGCCTACAAAAACAGGCAGTGCATACATTCCAGTAATACCGTTTTCATAAAATTTCGCTTTTAAATCATCGTCCAATTCATTAACATGTTTAATATCAAATATTTCAATTTTTTCCCCTTTTTCCTTTAATTGATCAACCCAATCAGGATTCATCCCTAAAGCTGTTTTAGAGTAATCGTACATAATTGTCGACTGCCCATTTTCCACAAGATACATTTTATCAATCACCCTATCCAAGGGATGTATTACCACATAATACGAACGCACAACATCAAAACCTTCGTTTACAGAGTTCAACAATTCACTCATTTTTTCATAAATATTATGCATATTTAATTCAATGATACTAGTTGAAATAACACTCATCACCTTTTGTTTTTCAATATTGAGCAAATTTTCCTTTGCTTTTCTCCGATACTCTCGATTAATAAACGTGATAACACTGAGAAAAATAAGTATAATGACAATTCTCAAAAAATAATCAAACCAAGTAAAACTAACTGTTTGCGTTCCATATACAACCCAGTAAAACACCTGACACAAAATCATTAACGTAGCAATAAAATAATTAAAATACGTCTTTTGAAATATCGTTGTTATAATTGCATAGCAGAAAAAGAAAGACCATACAGTCATCGCCATATCTTGCCGAAACATCAAGTGAACAACAACAATACTGGTTGAAAATAAAGCTGTTATAGAAGCGTTTTGAAGACGTTCTGATTTAATAATATGCGTAGCAAAATAAATAAACGTCCCACCTAAGATACAGCACAAATACAAAATAAAACTATTTACAATATCAAAAAATTGAACAAATAGAGCAATATATCCAAACACAATATACATATATCCAAATGTTCTAAAAACATTTTCTCTCGCCCTGTCATCAAAGACTGAGTCAAAATCCATTTTTTCAATTTTATTGATTACCTTGATTTTATTCAAAATAAAGAATAAAAACATCGTTGGCAAAAAAAACCATACCACACTCATTTGAATTAGTGGAATTTGGAGTATTCGAACCATAACGATATCAGTAGTTAATCCCAACAAAAAAGAAATAAATTCAAAAATAACAAAAAGTTTGATTAACTTTTTAATTTTATTATCATGCATTCTTTTATAGTACTCATAACTGTTATAAACAGCCAAAAGCGAAAGCACAACACAGTAAATGTTAAACATCATATTGCCGACAGTGTTAGGAGTAATGGAGGTATACCCATAAGAAGTCTTAACAAGATTAAACTGGAGTGTACCAAATGGATTAATAAATATGGCTACCAGTATTATGGCTGGAAAATATAGCATAAAAAGTGTTTTTTTCGAAAGTTTTTGATCCCCATTCGCCAACAATTTCGTAAAGTGAAACAATAAAGGATAACTAAAGACCCATCCGAAAGAAGATAGCCTCTGAGCCAACAGGGCATACTCATAGGAATCTGTAATCGAAGATATAAAGTAGCATACACTCCAATAACTCAGTGATAAATACATCCAGAAAAACACTTTGTTAATCCGTCTTTTGAGATTAAACGACAAAGCGTAATATCCTACCAATTTATAAATCATCCCCATTAAACAAAATACGAATGATAATATTACTGCACCGTTGTTCACTACAATTCCTCCACTACCTATCTTCCCAATGTTCTGTTCTACGCACCGCTTTTATCCAGCCGTCATAACGTCTTTGTAATTCGTCATCAGACATAGCAGGAATAAATTCTCTATCTACCTCTAATAGCGATTCAACTTCTTTTTTATCTTTCCAAAATTTGGTTGCAAGCCCAGCTAAACAAGCTGCACCAAATGCTGTACTCTCAACATTCTTTGGTCTAACTGCATTAGAGCCCAATATATCCGCCTGAAATTGCATCAAAAAATCATTTGCTGACGCACCACCGTCAACGCGAAGTTCTTTTAACGCGATTCCCGAATCCTCTTTCATCGCTAAAATAACATCCTTTGTCTGATAAGCGATTGCCTCTAATGCTGCTCTTATAATATGGTCTCGATTACTCTCTCTGGTAAGACCTAATATTGCACCACGAGCATACATATCCCAATGAGGCGCTCCAAGCCCTACAAAAGCTGGCACAATATAGACACCATTACTGTCATCTACCTTACTAGCAAAATACTCACTATCTCTCGCATCATTAATCAGCTTCAGTTCATCACGAAGCCATTGAATTAAAGCACCTGCAATAAATACACTTCCCTCCAAAGCATACTCCACCATGCCATCAATTTCCCACGCTATCGTTGTCAGCAAACCATTATTGGAATTTATTTTTTTATCGCCAGTATTCATTAGCATAAAACATCCTGTACCATAGGTGTTCTTAGCCATTCCTTCCGCAAAGCACGCCTGTCCAAAAAGCGCAGCATGCTGGTCACCTGCGATTCCTGCTATCGGAATATTCGCACCACCAAATGTATGCTCCTCGGTATACCCATGAACCGCACTGGAACTAACTACTTCTGGCATCATAGAACGGGGAATATTCAGTTCATCAAGCAATCTTTGATTCCATTCCAGCTTCTCAATATCAAACAGCATTGTCCTTGAAGCGTTTGAATAATCGGTAATATGCTTCTTTCCTCTAGTTAAATTCCACACCAACCAAGAATCGATATTACCAAACAGCAAATCACCATTTTCAGCACGCTCTCTAGCGCCCTCTACATTGTCTAAAATCCACTTGATTTTAGTTGCTGAAAAATACGCGTCAATCACAAGCCCAGTATGTTCTTTAACATATTCTGACAATCCTTTTTTTGAGAGCTCTTCACAATAATTAGAGGTTCGCCTACACTGCCAAACAATTGCGTTATACACAGGTTTTCCAGTGTGCTTATCCCATACCACAGTCGTTTCGCGCTGATTTGTGATGCCAATCGCTACGATTTCAGACGGTCTAATACCAGCCGTTTCTAACACCTCTCTGGCTACACCTGACTGACTTCCCCATATTTCCATTGCATCGTGCTCCACCCACCCCTTATGTGGGTAGTATTGTGTCAATTCTTTCTGTGCAAGCTGAACAACATTTCCACGCTTATCAAAAATAACCGCACGAGAACTTGTTGTTCCTTGATCCAAAACCAATATGTATTTTTCTTGCAATCTGACTCCCTTTTGTACTATACACTATTTGTACTACACGCTATACCAATCGCCTTTAAGTATTCTGATTTCTTTTCTTTAACCAATTTTGAATATCATCTATCACTTCTTCTCTACAAATTTCATTCAGCAACTCGTGCCTAGCATCTGGATAAAGTTTCATTTCCACATCACGAACACCAACCATTTTATACCTATTATAAAGTTTCTCAACCCCTTTACCATACTGACCTACGGGATCCTTATCGCCAGCTAAAATATAAATCGGAAGATCAGTAGGTATTTTTGAAAAATTCTTTTTATTCTCCACATAAATCATCCCTGTGATAAAATCCCGAAAAAAACTTGCTGGAAACATTCTTCCGCAGTAAGGGTCTTTTGCGTATTTTCGAACCTCCATTCGATCTCTTGTAAGCCAGTCAAATCCTGTTTTTCGGTTTTCCACTTTATCATTGTACTTCCCAAAAACCAAGTTGTTAACGCGTTTTGACTTTTTATCTTTATCTCTCGCCATCTCAAGTTTACAAAGCATTCTACCCAGTTTTAGGGTTGTTCCTGACTCCCCGTTAGAACCCATTAAAATCACTCCATCCACGGACTCATAGTCCATAATATATTTTTGAGCAGCGAAGGAACCCATACTATGTGCAACAATAAAAATCGGAAGGTTTGGATACTCTTTTCGTACAATTTGTGTCAGCGTATACATATCCTCTACCAATAGAGAAAAGCCATCGGAAGCACCCTCTCCACCGCCTAGGTATCCCTGTCGATCAACCGATGTAGAACTTTTTCCATGCCCTCTATGATCATTGACATATACAGCGTATCCAGAAGCGTTCATTTCCTTTGCAAAAGGTTCATACCTTCCTCCGTGCTCCGCCATACCATGCGCTATTTGTATTACACCAATAGGCTTCCCATCTGGTAACCATTTATGCACATAAATTTCTCTATTATCAACCGATTTAAACGTAAAATTACTCACTATATTCCTACTCTATATTTTATTTCCCACTCTGTGTACTTTTATCATATTCGTTGTTCCGCGAACACCAGAAGGTATACCCGCTGTAATAACAATACGTTCACCTGTTTTAATGTATCCAGCCTCTTCCGTTGCCTGTATGGAAGAACGAAGCACCATATCGGTCTCAGTAGACTCTTCACATAGCACAGACTCCACGCCCCATATAAGAGCCAATTTTCGCTGAACTCTTTCCGTAGACGTCGCAGCAATCACAGGTGCTTCTGGTCGATATTTCGAAATGGCAAGTGCTGTCGCTCCCGATGTAGTAGGTGCTACAATAGCTGTCGCGTTAAGCTCCCTAGAAAGTGAACACGAAACACGACTTATCGCCTGCGGAGTACTTTTTTCATGCCAGTCCTGTCTAAGTGAAACCGCTTCTCTAAAACTGTCTGACCCCTCTGTTTTTTTAGCAATTCGCACCATTGTTTTTACAGATTCAACAGGATACTTTCCCGCTGCCGTCTCACCTGACAACATAATTGCATCGGTTCCATCAATAATCGCGTTGGCAACATCCGTAACCTCAGCTCTTGTTGGTCGTGGATTTCTCTGCATAGAATCCAACATCTGTGTTGCGATAATTACCGGCTTTCCGACCTCGTTACATCGCCTTACAATTTGTTTTTGAACAATTGGCACTTCCTCTGTCGGAATTTCTACGCCCAAATCTCCACGTGCCACCATGATACCATCGGCTGCCTCAAGAATCGCTTCCGCGTTTTCAGCGCCTTCCTGATTCTCAATTTTCGCAAGTATCATAATATCTCTGCCATTATTTTTTTCCAAAATTTCTCGAATATGACGAACATCATCCGCTTTCCGCACGAAAGAAGCCGCGATATAATCAATCCCCTGCTCAATACCAAACAAAATATCAGATTCATCTTTTTCTGTCAGTGCCGGAAGTGAAATTTTCGCACCAGGAACATTCACACCTTTGTGACCTTTCACAATTCCCTGATTTTTTATTTCGCAAACAATGTCACCATTTTCTTTAATTTCAAGCACTTCCAATCCAATCAAGCCATCGTCAATAAGCACTTGACCACCGACGTTCAAATCACCAGCCAGCTCTTTGTAACTAATTGAAATCAAATCCTTTGTGCCAACCACATCGCGCGGTGTAAGCGTTAAACGCTCCCCTTTTATAAGCTCATAGGATTCTTCTTTTAAATCGCCCAAACGAATTTCTGGTCCTTTGGTATCCAGCATAATTGCAACAGGTTTCTTTAACTCTTGTCGGACCTTTTTTATGGTATCCATGCGCATTTTATGTTCTTCATGATTGCCGTGTGAAAAGTTGAGTCGCGCGACGTTCATTCCGCTTTCCATCAACTCTTTCAGCATCTCCTCACTCTGAGAAGCGGGACCAATTGTACATACTATTTTAGTTTTTTTCATCAATTTCTCCTTGTTTTTCAGCTTTCTCAATCCTAATCTTAAAAATACTGTTTGTACTTTTCTTGCGCTCCAACAAGTGCATCTATAATTTCTGGCTCGGATGAACTATGCCCACAAATTGGGTAATGAAGCTCAGAATGATTTAATTTTTTGTGAAGCAAATACGCGCCTACTGGTCTACAATCCACATCGTATCTGCCGTGTACAATATAAATAGGAATGTCGGCGATCTTATGCGCATTATCCAAAATATAATTTTCTTCAAAAAAGCAATTATTTTCAAAATAATGACATTCCATAATCGCCATTGAAATATCCGTGTCTGCAATTTCCTCTGGCAAATCCCACGGATGCAGTGCAACACAAGAAAGTTCAAAGTTACTAAACGCCTTTCCGTACTTCCTCTGAACCGCCTTATCCGACGACTTCAAATTGCTGTAGTAGGTTGAAATATTATCTGCACCACCCTCTACTAAATCAGTAAATGACTCATACGCCTCTGGGAAAAACATTCCAGCGCCACCTTGATAAAGCCAATCAATATCTTCTTTACGCCCCAAAAAGACACCTCTCAAAAGAATGGATGCAACCCTCTCTGGATAATTCTCTGAATAATAAAGTGCAAGTGTTGTTCCCCACGAACCACCAAAAACCATCCATTTATCAATTCCCAAATGTTCGCGAATTTTCTCCATATCTGCTGCCAAATCCGCTGTTGTATTGTTTTTTAGTTCTAAAAAGGGTTTACTTCTCCCACAACCGCGTTGATCAAAACAAATAATTCGATAAAAACTTGGATCGACAAAGCGCCTAGATTTCTCACTACACCCGCATCCTGGACCTCCGTGAACATATATCACCGGCTTTCCGTTCGGATTACCACATTCCTCATAGTATATTTCATGAATATCGTCCACTTTTAACATTCCTGTATTATAGGGTTCTATTTCAGGAAAAAGTGTTTTTAATTCTTTTTTTTCAACAGTTTCTTTTCTCTCCAATTTACCTTGTCTCCTCTTATTTATCACAAAATTTCCTCTTGAACATTTGAGTACCAAAGGTGTTCCTCAAGTAGCGTTCTTACAAAATTTTTACTATAACCAGCTCAATACCTTTTCTTTTACTAGTTCCAGCTTTTTTTCTGCCTCTTCCTTCGTCTTAGCGTGCATTGAGTAATATATTTTCAATTTCGGCTCTGTTCCAGATGGTCTAAATCCCACAAAACTGTGCTCATCCAAATAGAATTTCACTAAATTCGTCGGTGGAAGCCCTGTATCGTCTTTCAAGAAATCAATTCGTTTCGCATATACACCCGCACCACTTCCAAAGTCTAGCTCTCTATGTTCGCGAATAAAATCCATTTTTTCTTGAATTTTCTTTGCACCAGTCACGCCTTTCATCACTTGATGATCAGTGTAGTCGGCAAAGTATCCATGCTCTTTATATAAATTACCCAGTCTAGTCGCCAAGTCTCCTTCTGCGCACATTTCAATCGCCAGCATCGTCGCCATCACAGCGTCTTTATCTCTGACATCAGAAGAAAACAAGTATCCGTACGCCTCTTCATAACCCATAATAAAATTGTCAGGATCTTTCTCAACCACACTGCCAATATTCTTAAATCCAGTAAGTGTCTGCACGTATTTCACACCGTAATGCGTACATATTGTTTTTACAAATTCACTTGATACAACCGTGCTTACAACATATCCATTCGCATTAATTTCACCCTTCGCCTTCTTATTGGATAAAATATAATCAAGGAATAATGCACCCATCTGATTACCTGTAAGGAGTGTGCCATCTTTCATCATTAGCCCTGTTCGATCACTGTCTGGATCGACCGCTATAATAGCATCTGCTTGTTCACGTTCTAAACAAATAAGCGCTTCCTTATAAGCAGCTGGAAATTCAGGATTTGGATTTCTAGTAGTCGGGAAATCGCCGTCCGGAACCATTTGACTTTCCGTATACTTCATTCCCTTATAGCCAATAGCATCCACCAATCGCTTAATCGTTGGCCCACCAACACCGTGAAGTGGTGTGAAAACTGTTTTTACATCTGTTTGTTCAAAAATTTCTGGATGAATTGACACCTTTTTCACTACATCGATATACTCATGATCAAATGTCGATGGCATATACTTGATAAACCCTTTTGAAACTGCCTCATCAAATGGAATTTTTTTAATCTCTTTTACCTCATCAACACATTTAGAAACTTGGTCGCTAAGTTCTACCACAAGCTGACATCCATTTTCATCATACGCCTTGTATCCGTTGTATTCAGGAGGATTATGAGAAGCGGTCACTACCACACCTCCAACACAACCCATTGCTCGAATCGTATAAGAAAGCTGAGGGGTAGAACGAACATCATCGTAAATGTAGACAGTAAAACCATTTGCTACAAAAATACTAGCAGCAAGATTCGTAAACACATCGGAATTATGCCTTGGATCATGTGCTATCGCAACACTGAGATTGTCTTTACCCTGATGTCTTGTATTTAAAAAATCAGCATATCCCTGCGTCGTAATACCTACCGTATGCTCATTCATGCGATTTCTTCCAGCGCCCATTTTTCCGCGCAATCCCGCCGTGCCAAAAGAAATTTCTTTTCCAAATCGATCTTCTACTTCCTCGGCGTCACCTTGAATCGCCTCCAATTCTGAAGCGCTTTCGGGAAACTTTGCTTTCCACTCTTCCAAGTATTCCTTAGCAGTTTTCATACTGTCTCCTTTCATTCAATCATTTCAACTATTTCATCATTTTATATTCTTCCGAAAATCAGACGCTACTAATGATTCTATATCCACTTTCACATAGGTACAATAAATTTAATAAAACCATTATAATTATAGCTTTTTTTACTTATTTTTTCAAGATATTTAAGCCTTTTTAAGCAGGGATAATACCATACGTTTTCAATAACGCGATTCCTACCGCATAAGTGAAAATCGCAACCATAAATGACGCTGTAATAATCTGAGAAATTAAATTATCGTCAGATCCCATTTGTTTACCCATAATAAAGCAGTTTAAAGCGCAAGGTGTAGCAAAAACAATATATGCGACCAGTAGTTGAGATTGACTAAAACCCAATAAATAACCAATCGGAACCATTGCACCAGCAGCTAAAACATCTTTTACCAGCGTGCTTGCTACAATAATTCCAAAATCCGTAAAATTCATTCTAAAATTAAGCGATCCGCCAATTAAGACAAGTGATAGCGGGATGCAAAGCCTCGCTAGTATCCCGGCAGATTCTTCAATACCACCGTAAACCGCAAGATTGAGCAATTTCGCCACCAGTCCTAAAACAATCGCGATAATCATCGGGTTTTTGACAATTTTTAAGACAAAAGCTACTGCATTAAATTTAGCATTACCATAGTATGTAAGAAGAATAATCGCTAAAATATTAAAAAATGTAAGCCCAAAAACCAACACAACAAGAACGGAATCAATCACTTCTCCCGAATAAATCTGCTCTAACACCGGAAGTCCAACGTACAAAAAATTGGAACGATAGGCACAGTGAACAAACGCCGTCAGCTTTCGATTATCTTTAATAAACAGTCGCCCAAGCGCCCACGATATAGCAAAAACAGCTGTCGCACCCAATATAATATAAAGTGTATAACGAATATCCAACCCATTTACATCTGAATTTTTTACACTAAAAAATAATTTTGCTGGAAGAGCTACATAAAAAATCAAAAACGTACTTTTTGAGATAAAGTTAGCATCAATTTTATTGATTTTTCTTAAAAAATAGCCAACCCCTATCACAAAAAATATTGGAAAAATAATATTCAGTCCGATCGCTAAATTTCCCATATGCCCCCCCTTTTGCGTTATTTTATCACATTGCCGTTTTTATGAACAGAAAAAATCAAAAAAAGATTATAAAATTTTAACATAAACGCTTTGAATGTCCGCCAATTATAATGGTATATCTAACCTCTTACATTTTAAAATAATACATAAATATTCTATATCGTGAACGAACGTAAATTTATAATGAACAATCTTAAAAAGCCTAGCTTTTTAACAAACGGTATGGTAGTATGTTTTGCAAAACTATGATATTATTTTAGAAAGGGGTATGTTATGCCAAATATGAACGAATGGCTATTTGCATTAATAATAATTGCTAGTAAAGTAATTGAAGTCTCAATTTCTACCTTGAGGATTGTTTTAATTACAAAAGGTGAGAAAAAAATTGGAACAATGCTGATCTTTATTGAGACGCTCATATGGTGTACAGTAGCTGGATCAGTTTTGGTAGGGCTTTCAGAAAACCCGATGAGAGTGGTCGCTTATGCAATAGGGGTGGCAACAGGAACATTCGTTGGCAGTACTCTAGAAGAAAAATTGGCAATTGGTCTCTGTGAAATTCAGGTAATACTTACCGAAAGACACGGTGATCAAGCAGCTGAAAAACTAAGAAACGAAGGGTTTGCTGTTACACAAATCAAAGCAAAAGGAAAAGTGGAAGCACGTGAACTCTTGATTATGTACGCAAAACGAAACAGAATACAAAAATGCGTCGACATCATTCGACAATTCGAAGAAAATGCAGTTATTACAATTTCAGACAAAAAACCTGTCCATGGCGGATATGGGATGCTGAAAAAGAAATAGCAAGTTGTAGCACAAAGGAATATTAATACAAAATGAAAAATGCAGAAGTAAAAGTAAGAAATATTACAATAGGCGCCTCTAAGCCAATCATCATCGCTGGTCCGTGTGCAATCGAAAATGAAGAAAGTCTCAATCAGATTGCCTGTGAAGTTGCTCGCGCTGGTGCTACTATGCTTCGCGGGGGAGCGTTTAAACCTAGAACAAAAGCCTCTTCTTTTCAAGGACTAGGCATTCCTGCGCTACACTATCTAAAAAACGCTGGACAGACTTATGGATTACCTGTGATTACAGAAGTAATGTCCATTGATATGATTGATACCGTATCCGAATTTGCGGATATGCTACAAATTGGTTCTCGTAATATGTATAACTACCCTCTTCTGAAGGAAATTGGAAAAGCAAAAAAACCCGTTCTTCTAAAACGCGGTTTCAGCGCGACTATCGAAGAGTGGATTGGTGCTTATGAATACATCGGACATGATAACGTCGTGTTTTGTGAGCGTGGTATTCGCGGCTTTGATCCCAGCACACGAAATGTTCTCGACCTTGCTGGTGCCTTAGTCATAAAAAAAGAAACAGGGCTTCCAGTTATTGTCGATCCAAGTCACGCTACTGGAAGAAGGGATCTTATCGAACCCCTCAGCGTTGCAGCTATTGCAGCTGGCGTAGACGGACTTATCATCGAAACACATATCAACCCCGATCAATCAATATCTGACGCAGCACAAACCATCAGCGTGTCTACTTTGAAAAGCATTATCGCTAGAGTTGTATAGCTTACGAATAAAAAGATAGGAAGGCTATAACAGAATTCTTCATTGGCACCATAACCCAGCGCATTCCGAATTCTCTAAACCCCATCTTCCCTCTTCAAAGAATTAATACATGCGTTTTAATTTGAGAATAGTATGAAAAATTTGTTAGAATCAAAGAAAAATTGCAAGGTTAATACTATAAAAGAGCTGCACTTGTTTTCTCGTACAGCTCTTTTACAGTTTTTCTAAGCGATTCTAAATTTTTAATTATCCGGTGTGACAACAGTACCATTTCTTAAAGTAATCGAACCTGTGATATTAGTATCATCAATACTGCATTGTATCAATTTCCTATCAAGATTACCAAGCGAAGATAAATCACCATCCTATATTTAAATCATCCAACCATATATGTCTTAAATTACTTAAATCATTAAGAAAAGCAATATTCCCATGTAGTGGTGCATGTTGTAAAGAAATAGTCTCTAGTTTTTTCAAATCACTTAACGCTTCTATATTTCCTTCAATTTTAGAAATATCTAAATAAAGACGACTTAAATTTTTTAGATTTCTTATTGAACCCAGATCACCCTTCACCGAAGTATTAAATAAACCGATTCCTTCCAAATTAGTCAAATAACTGACAGAAGATAGATTACCATTTACCTTTCCTCTAAATGTAATATCTTCTAAATGATGAAGAGGACTTAATGACGATAAATTTCCGCTAACTTTTTTTCCCAGACGAATTTCTCTTAATTTACTCAACATACTCAACGATGATAAATCTCCACTCACGTCAGGAACATCAAGACTTATAACTTCTAACTCTTTAAAATTTTTGAGAGAAGATAAATTACCGTATACTCTACCTTTTCTACCATTACTTAGATCAATAGACTTTAAATTGTGAAGTCCGCTTAAAGAAGCGATATCACCACTTGTGTCAGTCCTACGTATATCAATTTTCTGTAATTTACTAAGACTACTTAACAATGAAATATCACCACTCATATAACAAGCATACTGTCCTCCATAATAAAGTTCTGTTAAATTTTTAAAGTTACTTAACGACGAAAGATCACCCGATATGCAATTCTCCTGTAAGTTCAGAAACTCCAAATCGGTAAGTTTATTTAATGATTTAATATCACCACCAAAACCGCATACCCGCGCTTTACTTAAATCAATATGCTTTAACTTAGTGAGTCCACGTAAAAATTTGATATTCCAATCAACGTCCATATTACCTCCCCAGCCATTTGGGAAATTGTTATAGATATTTTCAATTTTTTCTAAATTTACAAACCATTTAAGATCATCCAGCGTTTTAATTGTATCTTTTAATTCAATATATTTGTTACCTTCACTATCCTCAAATGCCAATTCTTTTCTATTCCCAGTATCTTTCCACTTAATGTCAAAGTCATCTATACCATATAAATCCCTTATCGCTTTCAAAAACAGGGTCTTTAAATTCTATAATTTTTTCAGGATAAAGTACTTCATAAAACACATCTCCACATATTTCTTCACCAGTTGGTAGAGTAATAAAACCGGTCACATAGGTTTTGCCTAATTTAAAAATAGTTAAATTTTTTAAAGTAGAAAGTGATGACAATTCTCCCTCTACATCTGAACCCCTTAAATTAACGCTTTCAAGATTCGTGAGATTTTTCAAAGAGGCTATATCTCCACCTACTGATGAATTAGCTAAAGAAATGCTTTCAAGATTCGTTAAACCACTCAAACTGCTTAAGTTCCCATATATTTCATCACGCCAATCAACATAAAGATTTATTTCTTTCAAATTCACAAACCACTTTAAATCATTTAAGCTTTGAATATCACCTGTTAATTTTACATAGTAAGTACTTTGCCAAGTCTCCCTATTATACTCACCAAACACCATCTCTTCCCGATACCCAATATCCTTCCACCTGATTTCTCCATCACCCAATTGATATAGGTCGCGAACTGCCTGCTCAAAAACTGCATCTTCAAATTGTATTACTTTCTCGGGGTCTTTTAACGGAATCATTCCAGTAGGATTATCTGGATTGTCGGGATTATTAGGGTCACTAGGATTATCGGGATTACTAGGTTCTTCAGTATTATCCGCCAGTTTTTGAACCTCTTCTAAGGTCTGTCCCTT
>PDWI01006760.1_pt1 | contig 14290 bp, 12 predicted proteins | sample 1430891 | NCBI WGS metagenome assembly PDWI01 (sample SAMN01162508, study PRJNA174530) | Oral metagenome, whole genome shotgun sequencing project. | biome: Marine environment; feature: Marine mammal; material: Swab sample of the gingival sulcus; isolation source: swab sample of gingival sulcus...
AGGCGAGGAAAAGGGCCTTAACCTGCGTAAGGAACTCTACCTTGAAGTGGCCTTTGTTACTGGAGAAAAATTTTCCGAAAAAATGCGTACTACTGTGGAGAAAAAATTCGACCTCATTATGCGTCAGGGCTATGGAACCGCAGATGTTGGATGTATTGGGTACGAATGTTTTCAGAAGAACGGCCTGCACGTAGCCAATCGCTGCTTTGTTGAAATTTGCCATCCTGATACAGGTATCCCCTTGAAAGATGGAGATGTAGGAGAGATTGTGGTTACTGCATTTAACAAAACCTACCCTCTTATCCGTCTTGCAACAGGAGACCTTTCCTATATTGACCGTGAACCCTGCGCCTGTGGCCGAACCTCGCCCCGGCTGGGCAATATCGTAGGCCGTGTGGATACCACTGCCAGAATCAAGGGCATGTTTGTGTATCCGCATCAGGTGGAACAGGTGCTTGCCAGTTTTGAAGAAGTAAAGCGGTGGCAGATTGAGGTAACCAACCCCGGCGGCATCGACGAGATGATTCTCTCCATTGAGGCCAACAGCTTTAAGCGGGAAGACAAGCTGCTTCATGCTTTCCGGGAAAAAATCAAAATCCGGCCCCTGCTCAAGGTACTCTCACCCGGCAGTCTGCCTCCACAGATTCGCCTTATTGAAGACAAGCGTAAATGGGATTAATGATGTAACTTGTGTCAAAAGCAATAAAAAACCGGCAGGGTTTTCTCTGCCGGTTTTTTATTGGCTTGGGATAAGGCTGTTTTTTGTGCACAATAGAATTTGTGCTTCACGCTCTGCTCCGCAGCTTATCCTGCAATATTCATCAACTTCTGGAGAAAAGAATGGCAAGACGACATTTCCTGCTGCTTATTGTGCTGGTTGCAGGACTGCTTATGGGTGCGGGATGTGCTCATCATGAGGCCCAAACGACACAACCAATGCAGGCTCAGGGGCCAACTCTGTTTACCGCAGAGGGCAAACCAATCTCTCCTGATAAACTGGCTGATGCCACCTCTCCGGCAGCATATATCCTGCTTGGAGAGGGCCACACAAGCGCCTGCCATCATCTGGGTCAGGCCAGAGTCATTCGTGCCCTTGCAGAACGAGGAACGCCTTTTGCTGTAGGGCTGGAAATGGTGGCTCAGGACATGCAGCCGGTTCTGGACAGGTGGAATGCAGGCAATCTTTCTGTGAGCGAGCTTGCATCTGCTCTGGAATGGCAAAGCAGGTGGGGACATCCTTTTAAGCTTTATCGGCCTGTTTTTGAGGTGTGCCGGAAGTACAATCTGCCTCTTGTGGCTCTTAATATTCCTCGACGTGTGGTGGCCTATGTTCGCAAGCATGGGCTGGAAGGCCTGCCTCAAAAAGACCAGCACTATATCCCCCAGCCTGTTATCCCCGTTAGTGATGAGCAACAAAAGGCTCTTGCACCGTTTTTGGCCATGCATGCCAAAATGCGCGGGGCCAATCACCCAGGCACAAGGACTTTTTTTCTGGTGCAGGCACTTTGGGATACCGCTATGGCCGAGGCAGCGGTGAGGTTTCGGGAGAAAACAGGAGCAAAGATGGTTCTTCTGGCAGGGGCGGGCCATGTGGAATATGGCTGGGGTATTGCCGCCCGTCTCAAGGCGCTGGAGCCCAAGGCAAGAGTGGTGTCCATTTTACCAGCACAGGATACGGCCCACATGGAAGCTGAAAAAGGTGATTATTATTACCTTTGTCCATCAAGAGACCGCGGGCAAAGGCTTGGGCTGATGCTTGGGAATAAGGAGGGAGGAGAGATGGTGGTCAAGGCCGTGGCTCCGGGTTCCAGAGCGGAAAAGGCAGGATTTAAGCCTGGTGATGTTTTACAAAAAGCCGGAGACAACAGGATTAGAAACGGGCTTGACCTGCACAAGGCTGCCCTGACTGCTATTCGGGAACAGCGTCCCCTTGTTGTGTGGGTGATTCGGCAGGGGAAAAGCAAAAAGCTGGAGGTTTCCTTTTAGTGGTCTTGAGTCGTTCTCCCCAATGACTCATTCCACGACTGGATAGTGGCACGTGATGCCGGATCAGATCCATTACCAGACCCTGGCCTGAAATTTATCATCATTTACAATTTTCATGAATTCACCCTTTTGGGCGAGAACGAACATCCCCTTTTGGTAGGCGTATCTGTCAACACCTTCCGGGATGACCATAGCGGCCACAGCCCCCATGACCTTGTTATCCTTATACGCGGGAAAATACTTTTTAAATTTCTCTATCCGTTCCAGATGGTCATTTACGTCCTCCACAGAGAGTTCGCTTTTGCACTCAATAAGAACGACTTCGCTTCCATTCTGCACCACCAGATCAATTTCAATCCCGCTCTTGCCATCAGACCAGGACATATTTTGGGCCGTAGCGTGGACATCTATGCCTCGTTCCCGAAAAAGGGCTACAGCACCGGGCTTGACCATCTCTTCCACAAATTGCCCAAGCCGATTGCCAAGCTCACCAACCCTTTTGCTGGTCTCCTTAACCTGCTTGTCTGTCTCCCTGATAGCAGCCCTGATTTCCTGAAACTCCCTCTCCCTTTCCCTGGCCCGTTCCTTGAGTTTACGATCTGTTTCCTGAAACTTTCTGTCTGTTTCCTGAAACTTTCTGTCCGTTTCCTGAAATTTTTTGTCTGTTTCCTTGTAGAGCTTCCAGATTTCCTGAAAGGCGTCCTTGATTTCTCCAAAGGTCGTTGCATCTTGCATCTCCATGCCAAACCTCCGTGTTCGTTACAGGATTTAGGAGCATCATCTGTTGTACAGGCCCGCCCTCTTTCCACACCGCCCATTTTTTTAGACACAACTTGCGGTGATACGGAACAACATACGTAAGCAGGGTTTAACAATATTGCAATCGTATGTCCTTGGGTGACGATTTTTCACAGGGATATGTACTGTTTCTCCCCCTACTTCTCATTCTTGAGCAAAAACCTGGCTGAATCCAAATCATAGATTTCCAGAGGTGCCTTGCCGCCGCGTTGCTGCTGCATTTCTGCGGCCCGTTGGATGATGCTCATGTCAAGCCAGCCATGCCGTTCCCATATCTCAGGATTTTGGCTGTTCCAGAGCCGAAACTCAATGGCGCCATCGTTCATGCGAACGTACATGCGTTCCTGCTTGCTCGCGGGATTAGGATAATAATAGAGTCCTTTATTGTCTTTCATAGCATACTCCCTGATATAATATAACCTGTTGGTGTTGGTTGGTGTAACACGTTACAAAACTCTTCCATGATGGATACCGCTTTGCAAGAGAGCTATGTCTCTTTTTTAGTGCGTCTGTCGCGGTGAGAGCTTCCTTTGATTTCGGCCAGTTCCCGGCTGGTTGCGGCCAGACGTTTTGCCAGCGTGGTTATGACCCGCAGGGAAAAATCAGGATAGTCCGAGAGCATGGCAGCAAGCTGTTTGGGCGAATAGACCTCCAGCACAGAGTTGCCAAGGGATTTGATACCAGCGGTTCTTCCTTCGTTTAACAGAAAGGCCATTTCGCCAAATATTTCTCCCGGCTCCTTGATAACAGCAAGCTGGTTGCCGTTTTTCACCACCTCCAGCCCCTTGTCCGTAGAAATAATGCGGTAGATTTCCGTGCTTGCTTCGCCATCTCGCATGACCCATTGGCCGGGGCCTTTGGTCTGTATCTCTCCGGCAAAGTGGTTCTTCAAGTCAGAATGGTCGCTGCCCTCTTTGACCCGGCTTGCTTCCAGCTGATGGGCAAGGCTTTGAACAATGAGCTGGAGAAGATGGGGCGCATTATGCAAAACATCATCCAGCACATGGGCCTCATAGGTCGCCACCCTGCAAGGCTCTAAGGCCGTGGCCGTGCATGTATGCACACCGGAAGCATTGATGACTCCCTCCAGACCAAAGGCATGTCGGCCTGTGAGGCGCAAAGATTCTTCCTCACCTTGCGTCAGTGCCACGCAGCCATCAAGCAGAACGTGAAAGCATGTGGCAGCATCGCCCGCAGCAAAGATAGTTGTCCCTCTGGCAAAGGATTCAATGGCAGCAGTTCCCGTCATGCTGTGGATGGTACTGGCTGGTCTCTTTGTCATGGTTTCCATTATAAGGGCTTTCCTCGTGGTCTGCACGAGGAAGGGAAAAACACCTGCGGATGGTTACGGTTGATGCTACTGAGGCCAGGCATTCTTCCACGGCCTTGCGGGTTTCCCGCGCAAAGGTAAGGCGAATAAGTGCCCGATATTTATCAAGGACAGAAAAATAGGCCAAATTATCACAGGCTTCAAGAATGAACTTGAACAAGGCAATGTCGGCCCTGGGCAGTTCCACATACAGATGATCCGACCAGCGGGGAGGAAGGATATTGTTTGCTTCCGGGATGCTTTGAGCCTTTTTGCAGAAAGGTTTAGAGGATTTCATGGCCGTCTTCTGTAATAAGCACCATATATTCCCAGCGGACGCCGCCCCACTGGGGATAGTACAGTCCCGGTTCTGCGGTAATGACCATACCGGGCTGAAATTCTGTGCGTGATCTGGGGCCAATGCCTGGTGCTTCATGGGTTTCAAGGCCAATACCATGTCCCAGAGAATGGGTGAAATACTCCTGCTGGCCGTAGCGGGCCAGACAATGACGTGCAGCGGTGTCGGCATCCTTGATGGATTTGCCCGGCAGGTAATGCTCAATGGCAATGTGCTGGGCTTCCTGCACACGCTTGAGCGTATCCTGAAACACCGTTGTTGGGGTATCGCCCACCCAGAAGGTGCGGGACTGATCCGAGCAATAGCTGTTCAGCCGTCCGCCCATGTCCACAAGAACGGGAGAATTTTCCATAATGACCGTATTACCGGGGATGGCATGGGGCAAGGCACTGTTGGGGCCAACGGCTACAATGGTATCAAAACTCAGTTCAGACGCGCCTTGTTCCCGAAACAGGCATTCAATCTTCCAGGCCACTTCTGCTTCAGTGGTTCCGGGAACAAGCAGGGAAGGAACCTGCGAAAATACCTTGTGGTTTAGCGCACAACTCTGGCGAAGGGCCTCAATTTCTGCTGCGTCCTTGATGACCCGAAGTTTTGCCACCAGCTCCCTTGTGGGAACAAGGCGTAAGGTCTTTTCCAGCATCTTGTACTGGGCAACCGACATGGAAAAATCTTCAATGCCCAGCGTTGGTATGCCCCGCTCGTGTATCCAGTCCGCGATGAATGCATCCTTGCCAGCAGAATAAATAACAAGCTGGTTTTCAGGCCATAACTGACTTGCAGCATCCTTGTACCGGCTGTCTGTAAAGAGCCAGGCATCGCCTTCTGCTGTTACAAGCAGGCAGCCGGAACTCTCATTGCATTGGGGATCATGCAGTTCAAAGCCGGACAGGTAATAACGATTGGCCGCATGAGTGACCAGCAGGGCCGGAAGATTGCGTTGCTGTAAGGCAAGGGCAAGCCGGTTACGGCGTTTTTCAAAGATGTTTGGCATGGAGCTTGGTGGTTAGAGATGGAGGTATTATGACGGGTCAGGCGGGTCTGAAAAGCTCGTGTCTCTCGCGGGCATTTGACTCAGGCATATTCGTTCTGCCTGTCCAGGGTGCGGTAATTGATGGCCTCGGCAAGATGGGGAACGGTCAAGGAAGATTCACCGGACAAATCTGCAATGGTTCGGGCGATGCGAAGGATGCGGGTAAAGGCCCTGGCAGACAGGCCCAGATTCTTTACCGCAGTTTCCAGAAAGTTATGTTCCGTGTCTCCCAAGGGACAGAATTGCTGGAGCCATTTTCCTTCAAGCTGGGCATTGGTGAGTAAGGGTGTGTCCTTGTAGCGGCTGCTCTGGAGGGTGCGGGCCTTTCCAATGCGCTCGCGCATGGTTTTTGAATCAAGCGTGCCTGTTTCCTGACGCAATTCTTTGTACGGCACGGCAGGGACTTCTATATGCAGGTCAATACGATCCAGCAGCGGGCCGGAGAGTTTGGCCCGATACCGCTGAATCTGGCCCGGTGTGCAGGCGCAGGTGTGGCTGGTATCGCCCAGATACCCGCAGGGACAGGGGTTCATGGCCGCAACAAGCATAAAATCAGCAGGATAGGCCAGGGAGAGGGCCGCGCGGGAGATGGTAACATTCCCGTCTTCCAGAGGCTGCCTCAGGACTTCCAGCACATGCTTTTTGAATTCCGGCAATTCGTCCAGAAACAAAACGCCCCGATGGGCCAACGAGACCTCGCCGGGCCGGGGATACTGGCCGCCGCCGATAAGTCCGGCATCTGAAATGGTATGGTGGGGAGAACGAAACGGCCGGGCCACAATCATGGGCTGGTCAGGTTTAAGATGCCCGGCCACACTGTAAATTTTGGTAACTTCCAAAGCCTCATCAAAGGCCAGAGGCGGCAGCACTGTGGGAATACGTTTGGCAAGCATGGTCTTGCCGCTGCCCGGAGGGCCAAGAAAGAGGAGATTATGCGCGCCAGCAGCTGCAATTTCTATGGCCCGCTTGGCGTGTTCCTGGCCACGGACTTCAGAAAAATCCATGTGCCAGATTTCCCTAAGCGACCACAGGGAATCAGGGTCGCTGGTTGCTGGCTCAAGAGTTATTTCACCCAGCAAAAAACGGATGGCCTGAGAAAGCTCGTCCAGCGGAAGCACGGTCAAGCCCTTGACCACAGCGGCCTCTGCCGCATTGTCGCGGGGGACAAACAGGGCCTTGGCGTTCATGGCCTGAGCCTTGATAGCCATGGGAAGAATGCCTGTAACAGGCCGGAGTTCACCCGTGAGGGAAAGCTCGCCAGCCATGTAATAGCCGGCAAGAGCTTCTGAAGGAATGACTCCTGCTGCGGCCAGAAGCCCCAGGGCCAGAGGAAGGTCATAGCCGCTTCCTTCCTTGCGCACTGCGGCAGGAGCCAGATTGACGGTGATTCGTGAGGGAGGCAGTCTGAACCCGCTGTTTTTCAGGGCCGAGAACACCCGTTCCTTGCTCTCCCGCACAGCGCCCTCAGCAAGGCCCACCATGCAAAAGGCAGGCATACCGCTTCGGGCCAAATCCACCTCAAGCTCTACGGTAAAGGCGTCTATTCCCAAGAGGGCGGTTGTCTCGACCCGTGCAATCATGGGCTACTCCACAAGCCTGCCGATACGCTTCCAGCGAACATGGGAAAAGCCTTCCCATGACCAGTACAGGATCAATGCCTTGCCCTTGATCTTGTCCCGATCCACAAAGCCCCAGAATCTGGAATCATAGGACTGGTCACGATTATCGCCCATGACAAAATATTTGCCCTTGGGTACGGTGATGGGTCCAAAGCTGTCCCGGTCGGCACGATAGCCCTTTTCCACATGCTGCACATACGGTTCGTCAACTTTTTTCCCATTGCGAAACAATACCTTGTCGTGCATTTCCAGCACATCACCCGGTGTCCCAATGACGCGCTTGATAAAATCCTTGGAAGGATCTTCAGGAAATTCAAAAACAATAATGTCCTTGAATTTGGGATCAGAAAAATGGGTAATAAAGATGTTGGTAAAGGGAATCTTGAAACCGTAGATAAATTTATTCACCAGAAGATGATCGCCAATTTGCAGTGTCTGGAGCATGGAGCCTGAAGGAATCTTGAATGCCTGGACAACAAAAGAGCGTATAATAAAGGCCAGAATAAAGGCGATAATAAGGGCTTCCGCATATTCTTTCAAAATGGTTTGCCAGCGTGGTTCCATAATAGATAGTATCCTGTAGGTATGTTGATGTAATAGATTGCAGTCAACGAGTTATTTCAGGTAGTATTGGCCTTACTTGCCGTCATCTACCTGCATGGCCGCCAAAAAGGCTTCCTGCGGGATTTCCACGCTTCCCATGCGTTTCATCCTGCGTTTTCCTTCTTTTTGTTTTTCCAAAAGTTTGCGTTTTCTGGTGATGTCGCCGCCGTAACATTTGGCAGTAACATTTTTGCGTAAAGGCGCGTTGCGTTCCTTGGCAATGATTTTACTGCCAATGGCCGCCTGCACAATGACTTCAAAAAGCTGCCTTGGGATGAGCCGTTTGAGCTTTAAGGCCAAAGCCCTGCCCCGGTAATAGGCATTATCCCGATGCACAATGCAGGACATGGCATCCACGGGATCGCCATTGATAAGAATATCCAGCTTGACCAGATCCGAAGGACGATAATCCACAATCTCATAATCCAGCGAGGCAAAGCCCCGTGTCATGGATTTGAGGCGGTCAAAGAAATCATACACAATTTCTGAAAAAGGCAGTTCATAGGTGATGATGACCCGATTGGCTGTAAGGTATTTGAGGTCTTTTTGCGTGCCTCGTTTTTCCTCGCAGAGCTTGAACACATTGCCCACATATTCGTTAGGCACATGGATTTCCATGCGTACATACGGCTCGTTAATGGTGTCGATTTCTCCGGTGGGAGGCAGTTTGCTGGGATTATCAATTTCAAACACCTCGCCATTTATCTTGTGGATTTCATAGATGACCGAAGGCGCTGTGGCAATGAGATTGGCCCCAAATTCACGCTCCAGCCGTTCCTGAATAATCTCCATGTGCAAAAGGCCCAAAAATCCGGCCCGAAAACCAAATCCCAGAGCCTGCGAGGTTTCAGCCTCATAGGCAAAGGCTGCGTCATTAAGCTGGAGTTTTTCAAGGGCTGTTTGCAGAATATTGTAGGCAGCGGGTTCCACAGGATACAGGCCGCAAAAGACCATAGGCTTGACGGTCTTAAATCCCGGAAAAGGCTCTGTGGTGGGATGCTGGGGATGGGTGATGGTATCGCCCACACGGGCCTCGTCCAAATCCTTGATGCTGGCGCAAAGAAAACCCACTTCCCCAGGGCCAAGCCGGGCAATATCTGTTGGTTCCGGTGAAAACACACCCAAACGGGTTACTTCAAAATCCTTGCCTGTGGAGAACATCCGCACGGGCTGTCGGTCGGTAATGGTTCCTTCAAGAACACGGAAGAGGACAACAACGCCCTGATAGGAGTCATACCACGAGTCAAAAATCAGGGCCTTTAAGGGCTGGTCGGCATTGCCTGTGGGCGGGGGGATTTCACGCACCAGCCGTTCCAAAAGCTCTGTAACACCTTCGCCTGTCTTGGCACTCACAAAAAGCGGATCGCTGCAATCAAGGCCAATGGCTTCTTCGATTTCCTGACAAACATCTTCCGGGTGGGCGCTGGGCAGGTCAATCTTGTTCAGCACCGGCAGCACATCCAGATCATGGTCCAGGGCCAGATACACATTGGCCAGGGTCTGGGCTTCCACGCCCTGGGTGGCATCCACCACAAGCAAGGCACCGTCGCACGCTGCAAGACTGCGGGATACCTCGTAACTGAAATCCACATGGCCCGGCGTGTCGATGAGGTTCAAAATATACTGCGTGCCGTCAGACGAGGTATAGGGAATGCGCACAGTCTGGGATTTAATGGTAATGCCGCGTTCCTGCTCCAGTTCCATCCTGTCCAGATACTGGTCTTTTTGATCGCGCTCGGTGATAAGCCCGGTTACTTCCATAATCCTGTCGGCCAGGGTGGACTTGCCGTGGTCAATGTGAGCGATAATGCTGAAATTGCGTATATTGGCGATATGGGTCATGGGTTTGCTGGCTGCAAATGCCTGGAAAATGTTTGTAAGGCAGGTCAAAAAACAACCGTTTTACCTAATCCATTTGCCCTGGGCTGTCTAATACATCATTGGGGGAAAAATTCCTTGCAGAAGAGCCGTGTAAACGGCAGTCTTGTTGCCTCCAAGGCTTCCTGAAATCAATAGGGTTTATCTCTTCAAACATCGCTCAAGGAGCTATCATGACGCATACACGGATACGATTTTTGCTCTGGGCGGTTTTCACCCTGGCCCTTATGCCTGGCTGTTCCCAGGAACAGGAGATGCCCAGGGAACAACCTGTGCAGACACAGCAAACGCAACCCCCAAAACAGGCTGCCTCACAAAAACAGGATGTACCAAAGGCTCAGGCCAGGCCAGCCCAAACATCCGCAAAAAAGGCTGACTATACCGACCCCATAACAGGCATGGAGTTTGTTTTTGTCAAGGGCGGCTGCTATCTCATGGGCGACAGCATTGGCGATACCAAAGGCCAGAGTATTGGTAAGGATGAAAACCCTGTGCATGAGGTATGCGTGGATGATTTTTATATGGGAATGTATGAAGTAACGCAGGGCCAATGGAAACAGCTTATGGGCACGAACCCCAGCGACTTCAAAAAAGGCGACCGCTATCCTGTGGAAAACGTAACGTGGAAAAAGGTACAGCAATATATAGCAGCACTCAACAAGAAACGACCTACCCACTATCGCCTTCCAACGGAAGCAGAATGGGAATATGCGGCCCGTGAAAGAGGCAAGAAGGTACGTTTTGGCACGGGCAAGGATACCATTGGTGCGGATGAGGCCAATTTTAATGCAGAAAGTGAACACAAGGTGCCTTATTTTCGTGCAGGACACTACAGGCACGCAACCGTTCCCGTGGATAGTTTTGCCCCCAATGCCCTTGGCTTGTACAACATGAGCGGTAATGTCTGGGAATGGTGTCAGGACTGGTATAATAAGGACTATTATAGCACAAGCCCTAAATATAATCCTGTGGGCCCTTCTTCCGGCTCTATGCACTCCACACGTGGCGGAAGCTGGCTCGACGACCCGGAATTTTTACGGGTGGCCAACCGAGGCACAGCCTTGCGTGACGGAGCTTTTTACAATCTGGGATTCCGCCTTGTTCTTCCGGTGCAAGAGCCGTAGGGGGGACAATAACGGCCAACTCTCTTTACAAATAATCCTGAAGAAATTAGCTTTTTTCTCGCAGCATCATAATGTACCTGTATCTGCACACTATACAACCAGGAGATTCCATGAACGCATTTTCCACACACACACACACACACACACACACACACACACACAACGCGCGTAGAAGTAAAGGTTCCATCCTTATTGTTGTTGTAGCGATTATCCTGTTTGTTTCTGTTGTTTCCCTTTCCTTTATGAACCTGGTTGACCAACCAGGCAAAAATCAGGCTGAGGCCGTTGCCGTTGATCAGGCCATGTATCTGGCTCAGTCTGGTCTGAATTATGCTGCTGCGGCAATGAGGACCATTACAGAAGAAAAGGACAGATCGCTGGAAACCTTTAAGGAAAAGCTGGCCAAGAACAGCAAGAAGGTGCGAAGCAATGCACAAGATACCTATCAGCCCAATATCCTCAATGAAGATGGCAAAACACTCACCCTAACGCCCTTTTCCCAAGGCACAGATGGAGAAGAACTCTGGGTCAAGTCCGAGGCCAATATACACGGCAATAAATATGAGCTTATAAAACGATTGTGGATTTGTGGTGAAGCCTCACGCATGCCTGAAGCCGTGGGCTACGGTGAAAATATTGAGATGACAACCAATACCCACGGAAAAGGAACGCTATATTCCCAAAATGATGTAAACATAGGAGCGGATTCTACTTGGGAAGGTGATGTAATCGCAGGCGGCAATTTTAAGGCAGAACTCAATGCAGAAATACATGCTTCATCAAAGGGAGATAAGCCAGGTATATGTGTTCAAGGAAATATGCTGGTCAGAGAAGGTGCGAAAGTTACTTCAGACACAGTCGTTGTCCATGGAGACCTAACACTTGAAAGTAATTCTGAGTTACATGCAAAAAATATTTATGTTGGAGGCAAGCTAATATCCTCTGGAGACAGTGAAATAACAGGAAATATCTATGCAGTGAACCCGGACGAGACTCTCAGTTTATGGGATACTGTCAATGGAGATATACATGCTGCAGGACGTGTAGAAATACGAGGGGATGCAATTATTAATGGAAATATATATACAAATGGTGAAGTCAGTATGCTTGCAGGTGGAAAGGTTACAAAAAATATTCATGCACAAAAATATTTTTACATGGAAGTAGGAGCGACTAAAACAGTAGTAGAGGGAAGTATTTTTTCAGGAGGTGGATTATTTATACGAGGTACAGGAGCAAAAATCAATGGGAATATTTATTGTGATGCGCCCAAAAGAGTTGAAACAGCTACTGCATGGAATAATGATAGAGAAGGACTTTGGCGTATGAAAAGAGGAACATCACCACTCAATGGTAAAGACTTTATCCCTCCACTATCCCCAGAGCAACCAACTCTCCCTGACTGCACAAAAGGATTTTGCAAACCCCGCTTTCGCCCGTGGGGAGATGAAAAACCTGATGACACGAATCCTCCTATAGAACTCACGTCATCTGCTCCTATAACCCTTCAGCCCTATACAACCTATGGCAAGATATATGGGACAACAGACCACGGAGCAGACGGCATCACCTTCGCGGGAGCAGGTGAGTATTATATTGACCAAATAGCCAGATGGAAAACAGGAGAGGTTGCTGCACTCCGTGATATTAACTTACGTTTTGATCTCACAGGATGTGATGAAAAAGGATATAAAGGCATCAATATTTTTGTAGTCAACAATGTCATTTTGGAGGGCAGCCGTATTTTTATCAAGACGGATAAATATGATTATACAAACCTGAAAGACCTTTATGCCATTGACCCGGAAGAAGCCAGAAAAGCAGCCAGGTATATTTATTGGGAAGCAGGCGGTGAGGTTGTCATGGAAAAAGACAACTACTTTATAGGAACCGTATTGGCCAACGAAGTAGAAATCCGGGGAACCCTTAGAATGTGGCTTGGCTCTTTCCACAGTCTTTCCCATACAGAATCAAAAACAACAGGTGCTGACCTTATTGAACGTGTTACCAGTGCCTATGTTGAAAAGGCAGCCAGACCAGGTGGACGCTGGAATTGCCCTAACTAAAACAGAACTCCCCAAGTAACCAGAGGCGGTTCGTGATACCGGGCCGCCTTTTTTATGCCCAATTGTAGCGTAAACGACCCATGAAAAAACTTAAGTGTCTGCTCGTGCATCAAGACCCGCGTATCCGTTCAGAATTGCGGCAGCATCTGTCCGGCGTCAAAGGGGTCAAGATTCTTGGAGAGGCCGTGTCTTCCTTTGAAGCCCTTGAGATGCTTGAATCCATCCCCTATGATGTCTTTTTTCTGGGTACAGACCTCGCAGGAGGCGTGAGCGGTATGGAAATGGCCCAGATTCTTGGGCAGCGGAAAATCGCCCCCTTGATTATTTTTGTGGCGCAGGATGAATCCCTGGCCTTTAAGGGTTTTGAACTGGGTGCTACAGATTATCTCCTCTGGCCCGCAAGCAAGGAACGACTGGAGCGTGCCGTCCAGCGGGCCAGGCAAGTGCTCCCGCAAAAAAGTGAGCAGACACGGGGCGTTGCCGTTCCTGTTCAGAACAAATCACAAGGCGACGAGGAAACCCTGCATCTGACTCTGGGCGAAAAGGAAGAAGAACTGTTTCTGGAGGCCCTGCGCAAGGCATGGGATCGGAAACAATCACGGCCTGTTGAGATTGAAAAACTGCCCATCAATCAGGATGGACGGCTCTTGCTCATTCCCTACAGCCACATCGTATTTGTGGAAGCCTACGAAGATTACAGCTATGTCCACATATCCGGCGACAAATTCCTTACATCGTACCGCATTAAAAATCTGGAAGAGCGGCTAAGGAAGCACCGTTTCTTCAGAGTGCATCGCAAGTATCTGGTTAATCTGGAAATGGTGACAGAAATTGCTTCCATGCCCGGCAGTAATTTCATGCTCCGCACAGCCGGGCGCAAGAAGATTGAACTTCCCATCAGCCGGCGGCGGATCGGGCAGCTTAAACAGCTGCTCAAACTGTAACAGGCCGGACAAAAACCATCTGCATCACCGTTTACCCTTATAAGCCTTCCTTTAGCCGATTTTTTATCCCCTTCCGCGCAAAAATACGCCACAAACATTTCTTTGCACAAGCAAACAGGCATCTTTTTTCAATCGCCCCTATTCATGCCGTGCCGATTTTTACAGCCACGACCCAAGGAGGACAATATGACACACAACGGGACAATGGATTCCCTGCTTCAGGAAGAACGGGTGTTCCGCCCCTTGCCGCAGCTTGTTATCGAGGCCAACGTAAACCCTCAGGAATACGATGCCGCTGTGAAGCAAGGCGATGAAGATTATTTAGGCTATTGGGAAGATGCCGCCAGAGATTTGGACTGGTTCCGCAAATGGGACAAGGTGTTGGACGATTCCAACCCGCCTTTTTACCGCTGGTTTCCAGAGGCCAAATGCAATATCGTGCATAATGCTCTGGACAGGCATATAACAACGGCCAACAAGAACAAGCTCGCCCTTATCTGGGAAGGCGAAACAGGCGATACCCAAAAATTTACCTATTACGAACTCTACAGGGCCGTGAACCGCTTTGCCAA
>PDWI01006764.1_pt1 | contig 14286 bp, 15 predicted proteins | sample 1430891 | NCBI WGS metagenome assembly PDWI01 (sample SAMN01162508, study PRJNA174530) | Oral metagenome, whole genome shotgun sequencing project. | biome: Marine environment; feature: Marine mammal; material: Swab sample of the gingival sulcus; isolation source: swab sample of gingival sulcus...
GTTTATAATTTTTACCATACTCTTCTTTATAAACTTTCAAAAATTCTTTTCTCGTCATTATTTTCTCTCCCAAAACTTTATACACACTTCATTACAACGCCGTTCTTTCTTAACATTGTTGTACCGCTATTTTACTTTATTTTCACTGGTCTTTCCTTTTTCATTACCTATTCCTTTCTTATCTTGCCTTATTATACTAACACTTACAGCAGTTACAACATTATATTTAAAAGGATTATCTTCATCAAATAAAACACCTTTTATAGACGAACTTTCAAAACTTACTCTAACTTTGCCATCTTTATTTTTATACTCATACAAAACATATTTTGAACCATCTTCGCGTGACGATATATAATTTGGTTTACCAAGCACTTCATATATTTCATTAAAAGTGTTACCAGCCCCCACTCCTTTAAGTCTAATATCAAATAGTGTAAAACCATCCCATAAAAACCCAGTAGAAAACGAACTTAATACGCCAGTCCTTTTATTAACATCAACGTTTACCAAACACTTATTTTTCTCATCAAATAAATACAATAACATATATGGATTTTGACTATTAACATCAACACATATATTATCATTCAGCACATAACCTGTTTTTTTATCAACAATATTTAAAGGAAAATCTTCTTGACGTATTTTTGTAACATCTACTTTATCAAAAATTGCAAATTCTCCTCCTAAATCAGCAAATTTACCAGTAAATTTGAATTTCTTTCCATTGAGCGTTAAATCTTCAAGGTCTGTTATATCAGAAAATGGCTCGTCTTTATATTTCTTATCCCATCTAACTTTTTTATCTTTAGTTACATCAGCATATCTACCCGTCTTAGGTTGTTTTTCGCCTATTTTTAAAACCATTTCATTATAATCAGCATACTTTACTTTAACACCCCTTTTAGGTGCTACAATTCTTCGCCTATACAACAACCGTCCAGCCGATTTTTTAACTAAAGGATGATTAGCATCACCTTGAAAATTAAACTTTTTCTTTTTACTACGTTTCGCTTTCTTTTTTATATGCTTACTCTTTTTATTGTTCGACTGTTCCTTTTTTATCTTTTTGACTATCTGTTTAGTGCTTTTGTCTTTAACAGAGCCAATTTTATCACCTTTGCTCACAGTAGTACCACAAGCTGTAAGAGATGCTACTAGAGCTGGTATTATTATCAATTTACATAACCTAGTTATTTTATTACTCAAATCTCTGCTCCTATCTATTTATCATTTTTAAGACTATCCTTTTCCATAAACCAAACAACAACCTCTGTAACCGTATTAGCTCTTACTACTGGAAAATCTTCCCACTTACACTTTTTACAATCAGAATAAAAAGCTACTAGTCTATCATATTTTCCTTCTCCATTAAAGTATGACAACCCACCCTTACCAATTATACTTTTTTTAGCATCATCAATATCTCTCGGAATACCATTTTTTTCATAAACTTCGTTTAATGTACTACCAATACCTATACCGTTCACTTTCAAATCAGCTGTACACTGCTTAAGATAATAATAAGATGAACCAATACCATATATCTTATTATCCTTTTTATCAACGTTAACCGTCACAATATCTCTTGAATTTTTATCTAAAATTCTCAGGATAACAATTGGCAAGTTCGTCACCGTCGGAACCTCAGTATGAAGAATTAGTCCTGTTTTTGTATCCTTTATATACAAAGGATAACAGTCATCATTTAATTTCGAGAAATCTACACTATCAAATGCAGCGTATTCTTTACCCAAATCTTTGAAATTCATTGGCAGTTTAATAGGTTTACCATTAAAAGTAACTTTACCTAACAATTCATTTGCATCAGTAGCATTTTTAATATGCGTTTGTCCTTTTGTCAAATTTAACTTTTTATCATTACTAAAATTAGAATAACGACCCTCAAAACTTTGTTTCTCACCATCTTTTAGAAAATACTTATCATAGTCAATATACTTCGCAAAATAAAAATCATTTTTGCGTGATGATTTTCGTTTCAATTCACGCGCAAACAAAAGTCTTCCGCCCGACTTTTTAACCATCGGATGATTTGCATCACCTTGAAAATTAAACTTTTTCTTTTTACTACGTTTCGCTTTCTTTTTTCCAGTCTTACTTTTTTTATGCTTTGACTGCTCATCTTTCAGTTCTTCAATTGTTTGTTTATGACTTTTGCCTTTAACAGCACATATTTTATCGCCCTTGCTCGCAGTAGTACCACAAGCTGTAAGTGACACTACCAAGACTGGTATTAGCATCATTTTACATAATCTTGTTATTTTATTATCCATTACTCCTCCATTTATACACAATTTATTACTAAAGCCATTGATCTTAATTTATTTAAGATGGCATATCGTGGTTGATAAAGCGTAATTTTTCATTTACCAAAAACTTATAACGCTTTGAAACATAATCAAAAACATGATCATCACTACAATTTTTCATAATATAATGCACATCTCTCAACTTATTTTTTTCGCAATATGAAACCAAATTTTTCTTATACATTTTTTTACTCATTTTATTCTCCTCGTTTAATATACTCTACAAACCTAAAATAGTCCTTTAGTACTATGATACACTTATGATAATCAATAATCAAACAGTGCAATTTTAATAAACACAGCATTTTTAAGCCTTACAGAAATCTATAACTATAAATTAATTTTTTAATTATTTATTGTTTTTTTATTAACACCGTCAAATATTGAAATTTAAACGATTTAAAAAGATTTTCTAATCCTGTGTATCGGAATAGAAAAGTTATCTTTTGTTAAATTCAAAAAAATAAAAAACAACTAAGCTATATAGATTGATATAACTAGCATATACATAAAAACATCTTCAACAAACTAAACTTTAAGTTTATGTAAAAAAATTTAATCCCTTTAAATAAATTTTGTTTGTTAGTACAAAATACCACAAAAGCATTGATTTATCTTATATGTAGATTTTTGAACTTTTTACTACACCGTTAATTTTATACAACGAAGTACCTTATAATAAAAATCAGTACCAAATTATTAGGCAAAAAAAAAGCAGGTTACCCCACTTTTTTCAGAACGCATACTACCGTTAAGTCATATGCGTTTAATATTAATATAAGAATTAAAGCTACTATTATTTTTTAGCTGTTGTAAAGCCACTTGCATTATTATTTACTTTTACATCCTTTTTATTCTTCTTAGCTTTTTGATGCTTTTTAGACTTTTTCACTTTATCCTTAGCGTTTACTTCGTCACCTTTTTTGACTGTTTTAAAATCGCTGTCTTTTGCTTTTTGCTTAACTTTTTTTCCCACTTTTTTACCTTTTACTGTTTTCACCGCTACTTTACTACTTTTTACAGCATTTGACTTAGTAGTTTCTGTTTGTGATGAACTTGTAGAACCACAAGCTGTAAGCGAAAACATTAAACTAACAATCACTATAACCTTTACATGTCTTTTCATCTTGCTCTCCTTTATTTTATATTTAACCTTTATCACTACACTTAATACAATACCAATATTACACTTTTTTAGCACCTTTGTCAAACTAGCAAAAACAGCGTAACGCTGTATTACCAAAGTATACAACTTTTATAAAGATATCTTAATTTGTAAATTTACTATAAATTTTTTTTGAAAAAATCATTATAAAATTAATTTGCTTTGTTCATAATTATCAAAGTAAGTAAAATTTTAATTGATATATCAACAACTAGCAAAATGTTTCTTTTCCTTAAAAAATTACATATATATGTACAAAAAAGTCGTCAAATACAAAATCACTTCGAAAAAAACAGCATATTTTTAAATATTAGTAAAAAAAAGTATAGCACACTAATTCTCATCAATGACTATACTTTATTTTCCTAAAATTCACTCATCATACTTAATATTATCAAACCTTTTCATATACTCTTTAGTAGGTTCAACAGATAACTCATATGATTTATCTGTACTTGCAGTTTCATCATCATCATCATCTGTGTAATAGGTAATAAATAATAGATATTCTTTATACTTATTTTTATCCGCAAATTTTAACCATTTTTTTTGATAATTTTTACCAGCTATTTTTAGCTTAAAAATATATGACTCATCCTTTTTAAGATACTTCTTTTTAATCTTAACCTTACGAGTGTCCATTTTCACATTATCAGAGGTTTTACAACTTTTATTTTCTAAATCAAGTTTATAAACTTCCCTACCCGAACTTGTCACGACTTTAAATAGTTCCACTGGTTCATCGGTATTATTCTGAATATCAACCTCGAAATACTGCTTACTTAAATAAGGTTTAATTACATCATATCTTAGATAATGATATACAAAACCAAACACAATAGGCAAAATAAAATATATTAATAGAAAAATAAAAGCCCCTTTTGACACTTTAAAAAAATTTTTTGAATTATTATTCATCATAATACCTCACATTTTCCACTCAATATTATATTATTACAAACATGGACTAAACAAAACATCAATCATCGTCCTTCTATATAAATAATACTACATATTCAATCTTTATACAAATAAACATTACTTAACAAGTTCAAAAAATATTAAAAACACCAAAATAAAATAGAGTAGTAAAGAGCTTTATAGACTCTACTACTCCATTCAATGTAATACTTTATCACAATATAATATTACTCTTTTTCTAAGTTTGATTTTTCAAATAATTCAATCACATATCTAACCTTGTCATTTAAATAAATATAATTAGACAAATTAATTAAATCTTCTGAAACTTTAGAATGATAATCTACTTTTTGTTTTTCTAATTCTTTTCGAGTATTTCTATCAACCAATCGACCCGTATCATCACTATACTGGTCTTTTTCAAAAAATTGCTTATGATTTATATAGCTACCCTTAGTCATATAAGTTTGTGGATAAACTGTATTGTTTTTACTTAAATTTTCATCAAGTAAATCCACACCAAACATTGGCGTCATTGTATCATTTAAACCAAAAAGATTTAATATCGTTGGCAAAAAGTCCAACTGACTTCCAGTATTGTTACAAACCACTGGTTTTTCATAACCTGGCACATAAACAATTAATGGAACTTTCAACATTTCATCATAATCAAATTTTTTGCCTGTAAATTTAGTTAACGACTTGAATTCCTCTGGATTACTTTTCGTCAAAGCATGATGATCGCCATATATTACTACAACTGTATCTTTAAGTATGCCTCGCTCTTCTAAATCGTCTAACAATGCTTGAATCGCTTTGTCAGTATAAGCAGCAGCATTTACATATCTATCAAATGTTGTTTTCGGTTTACCATCTTCGTAATCAAATACTACATGCTCATCAGGCATGTAAAATGGCGTATGACATGTTAATGTCACCATAAAGCCAAAAAATTTATTATCTTTATTTTTTTCAAATATTGGAATAGATTGTTTAAAGAACGACTCGTCTGAAAGACCCATACCAATTATTTCATCTTCATTGTAATACTCACCAAAATACGACTTCTCAAAGCCTACTTTTGGATGCATAGTTTTTCTTTCATAGAAATTACCGCTATTACCGTGCATCGACATAGTTTTGTAGCCATGGTCTTTTAAAATTTTAGGTAGTCCATATACATCAGTATCTTGATAATCTTTATAGGCACCATCTCTAGTCGTAGAATATGCACTATGTAGCGAAACATATTCTGAATCAGACGAATTACCTAAGCCCAATAACTCATAATAGTCCGTAAAATAAAATGACTTCGCTATCAGCTTATTTAAATTTGGTGTAATTTCTTTACCATTAAATTTCCTATTTAAAACCAGTCCTTGTAAACTCTCAACCTGGATGATTAATAAGTTTTTGTCTTTCGCTAAACCTGTAAAGTCATTTTGGTGCTTATAATTTCTAAACAAGTAATCTACATCCTGCGAAGTAATATCAACCGCACCTTCATGTTCTAAAGCCTCACATGGACTATTAAATGAACCAATCGCAGATGTTAAGACACATTTATAATACTCATAGCTTGTTAAGTAACTTACCCCTATTGCTAAAACTGCATAAAAAGCAAGTGATATTGCTAAAGTTTTCTTAGGTGTAAATTTCTTTACAAAACTTGAAATTCCAACATGATGCTCGGAGTAAAGAATATAAGCTCCCAGCAAAGAAAAAATTACAATCACAGCATTAGCTAAATTAATTTGTGCAATAAAATAATCACCTATATCCCTAACATACTCAACCTGTCTTGTTCTACTTAGTATATCGTAACTACCATACTGTCTTACATAAATACTCACAAATATTTTTGAACTTGAAATAAGCAAAAATACTAGCGAATGAATAACTCGATGCGATTTTTTCTTAAAGTCAGGCTGAAGAAACACAATGACTTCAAACAACGTAGTTGTAATTATCAAAGTACCAATTTCCCATCCTTTTAAAGTTGATAAAAAAGAATGGACATAAAACATAACGTTTATAATAAAGAATATAGATATTTTCACATAAATGTTGCTAATTTTCTCCAGTTTCATATTTTACCTCTTTTTCTATATTTATATATTCACTTTGTCTTAATTATAATACTAATCCATTAGAAATACAAGTCGCTCTAGGGCTAAACTATACTTATAAATATAAAGTTTTAGTTAAAATTACCACTGAATTAATTAACATTATTTCATATTTGCAAAATACCATTCTTGAAACAATTGATATTTCAATATTTTTAGTTAAAAGAAATTTAACATTTACTCACTTTTACTTTAACAGTTATGTTAATAATAAATCATAATTGACAGTGCTATGGTATAGTAGTATAATCTTAATTAGTTCAGGGGTGCTTATGCTGAGATTATACCCTAGACCTGATGTGGGTAATGCCAACGAAGGGAGCAATTTTACTGCTCTTTTCATGCCTAAAAATGAAAGGAGTTTTTTTATGTCAAAAACAAACGCATCAATAGCTATACAAGTTCTACCCAACGTTAGTGAACAACAGGAACTAATTCGAGTTGTCGATGCCGTTATCAAAAATATTCAATCGAAAGGACTAAAATATGAAGTAGGTGCATTCGAGACTACTATTGACGGTGAACTAGACGAATTAATCGAAATCATCAGAGAAAGCGCACTAATTTGTATAAATGAAGGTGCACCAAGTGTACTAAGCTATATTAAACTAAATTACAGTGAAAAAGGAGTAATGAGTATTGACCAAAAAACCAAAAAGTATAAAGAGTAAAATAAGTTCATATTTGCTAACCATTAGTATATTGGTTTTATGGCAAATTTGCTCAGATACTGGTATAGTCCCAAAATACAAACTCCCCTCACCAACTGATACAGTCGTTGCATTCATTGATGATTTTTCATTGATGATGAATCATGCTAGTTACACTCTTACAGAAGCAATAATTGGACTAAGTCTCGGAATAATTACCGCATTCATTTTATCTATCATAATGGATGCCAGTAAATTTGTCAAAGATAGTATATATCCAATTATAATTGTAACACAAACTGTACCTAGTGTTGTAATAGCACCGCTATTAGTGCTGTGGCTCGGCTACCAAATGTTACCTAAGATTATTTTAATCATACTGAGTACGTTTTTCCCGATAGTTATAAATCTGCTCGACGCTTATGCCAGCGTTGAAAAAGAAAGCATAATGCTTTTTAAAAGTATGGGCGCTACAAAAGCCAAAACGTTCTGGCACTTGAAATTACCAACTGCTGCCACAGGTTTTTTTTCGGGATTAAAAATCTCTGTATCTTATTCTATCATAGCTGCTGTTGTTTCAGAATGGATTGGTGGTTTTCACGGACTTGGCGTTTATATGACTAGGGTTCGAAAATCATACTCCTACGACAAGATGTTTGCAGTAATATTTTTTGTATCAATCCTATCTCTCCTCGCAATGTGGGGGATAGCAGTTTTAGAAAAATCAGTTATAAAATGGAAGGAAAATTAATGTTATGAACAATAAAAAAATAAGTATTTTAATCGCTTTGTTACTTGTATTTTCAGTAACACTTAGTGGTTGTGAAAAAAAATCAGAAAATAAACCAGTTGCTCCACAATCAAACGAGCAAACTGACAGCAAAAAAGCAAGTGACGAACAATCAAAAGATAATCAAGAAAACCAAAAAGCAAACGAAACTACAAAAAAAGACTTAAAGAAAATTAAAATCATTTTAGACTGGACTCCAAATACTAATCACACAGGTTTATATTGTGCTAAGGAGCTAGGTCTTTTTGATAAAATGGGTTATGAAGTAAGTATAACACAACCACCTGAAGGTTCGACAACTCAACTAATCGGTGCTGGTGGCGGCGAACTTGGTATATCTTTCCAAGATACTTTAGCCAAAAATTTTGTATCAAAAACGCCCCTACCTGTAACAGCTGTTGCAGCAATTTTACAACACAATACATCTGGCATAATCTCTTTAAAAGAACAAGGTATTGACCAGCCTAAAAAGATGACTGGTAAAAAATATTCAACTTGGGATGACCCAATCGAAAAGGCTTTACTTAAAAAGATGGTTAATGATGACGGTGGTAACTTTGATAAAATTGAATTAGTTCCTTTTGGTACTGATGTAATTAGTGCTCTGAAAACAAATTCTGATAGTGCTTGGGTTTATTATGCCTGGGACGGCGTTGCCACAAATGTTAAAGGCTTAGAAACAAACTTTTTATACTTTAAAGACTACATTAAAGAAGCCGACTACTACACACCAGTTATTATAGCCAATAACAAATGGCTTGACAGTAATCCTGATGATGCCAGTGCTTTATTAAGTGCAATATCAGAAGGCTATAACTATGCAATAGCTAATCCTGAGAAAGCTGCTGATTTCCTACTCAAAAATGCACCAGAACTTGATAAAGAACTTGTTTACGAATCTCAAAAATGGATTAACACATACTATAAAGACAATGACGTAGAGTTTGGCTATATTGACCCAGCTCGTTGGAACAAGTTTTATAAATGGTTATTTGACAATAAACTTATCGAAAAAGAAATACCAGAAAACTTTGGTTTCACAAACGACTATTTACCAATCACGAATTAATCAATTGGTGAATAAATGAATCTTGCTATTGAAAATTTGAGTGTTTCATATGGTGAAATCAATGTTTTGAAAGAGATAAACATTGATGTAAACGAAGGTGAAATCATCAGTATAATCGGTCGAAGTGGTGCTGGTAAAACAACTTTATTTAACGCAATTGTCGGGCTTATCCCCTATCAACAAGGTTCAATCAAATTAAATGATAAAATAATTGATAGCAAGGACAATGCTGTTGGCTATATGTTACAAAAAGATTTGCTTTTACCATTTAAAACCGTAATGGATAATTTAATATTACCTTTTATATTAAAAGGCACTAATAAAAAAACAGCTATTGAAGAAGTATCACCCTACCTAGAAGATTTTGGACTTAAGGGGTTTGAAAATGAATATCCCAATAAGTTAAGTGGGGGTATGAGACAAAGAGCTGCTCTCCTTAGAACCTACATGATGAAAAGGAAATTTCTATTACTTGACGAGCCATTTAGTGCTCTTGACTATATAACCAGGCTGGAAATTCGAAAATGGTACATGGATATGTCAAAAAAACTTGGTCTTACCACCGTTTTTATAACACATGATGTTGACGAGGCATTGTTAATATCCGACAAAATTTACGTTCTTGCTGGTAAACCAGCAACAGTTGCCTATATGTACGACAACCAAAAATCTGATGATTACATCACGTTGACAAGCAATCAAATGAAAGTGAAACCTGAACTTTTAAAGTTTTTAATGTAAATAAAATATCGCCATTTACTATCATAGTATTTTGGCGATATTTTTTTTATTTATTTTTTAATAAGTATCAACCTATTAGTCACTTAATTTGTGTACAAATAATCCAGATCTTAATTTAGGTTCAAACCATGTAGATTTAGGCGGCATAACTTTACCCTTATCTGCAATTGCAATAAGTTCATCCATAGTAGTTGGATACATACTAAATGCAACTTTAAATCCTTCATCTACTCTCTTTTCAAGCTCTTTAAGTCCTCTAATTCCACCGATAAAATCAATTCTCTCATCAGTTCTAGGGTCTTCAATTCCTAAAATTGGTTGAAGTATATTCTCTTGTAGGATAGAAACGTCAAGTCTTCCAACAGCATCATTTGGATCATAAATTCCCTCTTTAGCTGTTAATTTGTACCAGTTATTATCTAGGTACATACCATATGTTTTTGCTTCAACTGGTTTATATTGTCCTTCACCTTTATATAATTCAACTATAAAGTTTTCTTCAATTTTACTAATAAACTCAGCTTTAGTATTGCCATTTAAATCTTTTACTATTCTGTTATAATCCATGATAAATAAATCTTCATCAGGGAAAATAATTGACATAAAGTAGTTAAATTCTTCATCACCTTTATAATCAGGATTTTCTTCACGTCTCTTTAAACCAACTTTTACTGATGATGCTGATCTATGGTGACCATCAGCGATGTAAAGATAGTTTACATTTGAAAATTCTCTTTCGATAGCTTTGTTTACATCATCAGAATTAATTTCCCACACAATGTGAGTTATATCATCTTCTGAAATATAGTTGTAAACAGGCTTGTTGAATTTAATCCAGTGATTTACAAGTTCATTTATTTTGTCATTTTTTCTGTACGTTAAGAATATTGGCGCTGTATTTGCATCACAGTAATCAAAGTTATTAATTCTGTCTTGCTCTTTAACAGGTCTTGTAAATTCATGTTTTTTAATTGTATCATCCATGTATTCATCAATTGAAGTAACAGCTACAATACCAGTTTGTACTCTACCAAACATAAGCTGTCTGTATATGTAAAACTTTGGTTTTTCTTCTTGAATAAGTACGTTATCTTCTTGGAACTTATCAAGATTTTTTCTAGCTGTTTCATAAACAGTAGTATCATAACTGTCTACATCATCAGATAAATCAACTTCTGATCTAACTACACGTAAAAATGTATATGGATTATCTCCTGCTAATTCCTTTGCTTCTTTTCTATTCATTACGTCATAAGGAAGACTAGCTACTTTCTCAACTAGGTCTTCTCTTGGTCTTAACGCTTTAAAAGGTCTCACTGTTGCCATTTAAATATCTCCTTATATTAAAATTTTAGATTATTTTTACCAATTATTATGCAAAAAACTCATTGATAACTGAAATGATTTCATTACCGATACGCTTCTGTGCAGCACCTGTTGATGCACCAATATGTGGTGTAAGTGAAATGTTTTCGTGAGTGTAGATTGCTTTGTTCTTAGTTGGCTCTTCTTCAAATACATCCACAGCAGCTGCAGCTATTTTACCTGAATCCAATGCTTCTACTAAAGCAGCCTCATCAACAACTCCACCTCTAGCACAGTTGATTAAATAAGCACTATCTTTCATCATATCAAATTCTTTTGCTGTAATTGTAGCTCCATTTTCTTTAACAAACGGGATGTGTAAAGAAATAAAGTCACAAGTCTTAATTAAATCTTCGAAATCTAAGTATGTATATTCACTGAAGTTTTTGTCTGCACCTTTTCTATCGAAATAGCAAACATCCATTCCTAAAGCATGCGCTTTTTTAGCTAATGATTTTGAAATTCTACCAAAGCCAATTAAACCAAGTTTACTTCCACTTAATTCAACGCCCTTGTAAGCTTTTTTGTTCCACTGACCATCTCTCATAGTAACATTTGCTTTGTGTAAGTGTCTTGCAACTGCAAACATATGAGCTAATGCAAGTTCAGCAACTGAATCTGAGCTTGAATTTGGAGTATTTCTAACTTCGATACCATTCTCTTTAGCGTATACATGGTCAATGTTATCAATACCTACACCTGCTCTGATGATAAGTTTTAACTGACTTCCTTTTACTTTATCTATTAATGCTTCTCTGATTTTAGTTTTTGATCTAATTACAACTACATCAGTTTCTTTTAGTTTTTCAACTAACTCTTCGTTTTCATAGTAGTTAACATCTACTTGATGTCCTGCATCTTGAAGTTTCTTTACAGCATCTTTATCCATGCCGTCATTTGCTAATATTTTTAACATTTTTCCTCCTAATTAGATAAGTGTACTAGAACTCAAAACAATGAGCACAACATTGTTATAGCGTGCTCATTTATTTAATTAATTTCTTACTTATTTTAAATCCCAAATCTCTTCGATTATTCCTAATAATTCATTAAGAACTTCTGGCTGAGTATCTGCCATGTGTGCAATTCTGAAAGTTTTTTCTTTAAGGTCGCCATAACCATTAGAAATCATGAAACCTTTTTTAGCAAGCTCTTTGTTCAAATCAGCAACACTTAAACCTCTAGTGTTTTTAATAGTTGTAAGTGTATTTGATAGATATTTATCTTCACAAAGTACATCGAAATATTTTTTAGCAAATGCTCTTACCACTTTAGCCATGTCTTCATGTCTTTTAAATCTGTTTTCCATACCCTCAACATTTAAAATATAATCTAGTTGATAGTCTAAAGCAAACATATGTGCTAATGACGGAGTTGATGGATATTGGTAGTTCTTTCTTACTTTATCAACTACTGAAACTAAGTCAAAGTATAAACCTCTGTTTTCAACAGTTTTAGCTCTCTCATATGCTCTATCTGAAACTGCCGCAAAAGATAAACCTGCTGGTAGACCCATACATTTTTGTGTAGAAGTAATTAGCATATCAATGCCCCACTCATCACATGGTATTTTAACTCCACCTAAAGATGATACTGCATCAACACAGAACATAACATCTGGGTATTTCTTTACAACTTCTGCAATCTCACCAACTGGGTTCATCATACCAACAGTTGTTTCGTTGTGAGTTACTGTAACAACGTCATATTTTCCAGTAGCTAGCTCTTTGTCAACCATTTCAGCTGTGATAGCTTGACCTAATTCTGGCTTAAATTTGTCAACAGGAATTCCGTTAGCAACTGCCATTTTATGCCATTTATCACCAAATGCACCAATTGAAAATACCGCTGCACGTTTTTTAGTAAGTGATCTTATAGCCATTTCCATAATTCCACTTCCTGATGATGTACTTAAAATTACATCATTTTTAGTAAACATCAATTTTTGTAAATTTTCACTAATTCTCTTTTGTAATTCTGTAGCTTCAGCTGTTCTGTGACCAATTTGTGGCGTAGCCATTTTAGCAAGAACATCTTCTCTGACATCTACAGGTCCTGGTATAAATAATCTTTTATGCATTTTTATCCTCCATATAATAACATAGCTTTGGCTTACGGATTATTCGTTTCTAAACATTATATACACGAATAATTCCCATATATATTACCACTATATCCTAATTTATACAACCTTATTTTGACTAATATTTGCTTTTTTTTTATCGCTTTTTATATTAATTTAATGTAACATTTAGAACCGTGATAAACAAGTTTTTTTTTCGAGAGAGGGAATATTTAGGGCTTAAATTTAATTATTTAAAATATTAAGAAAAATACTTTAAAAAAATATAAAATTAACTTTCATATATTATTCATAAAAGTTTAACAGCTATCTGATAAAATTTATCGTAACGAAAAAAGGAGAGAACTATGAATAAAAAATTGGATTTCGATGACAACGAACCTGAATTTATAAAAATAATGATGCGACATGGCAATTACGCTGATGATTCAATGCGATACAGCTTTGGTATGGATAATCACTTAAAACCAAGAGAAGTATTTTATCTCATTTTAATTTGGACGTTTTTAAGAATTATCGGCGTGATTTTAGGGATAACACCACCTGTAATTGATTTTTATAAACCGTTAACCAGTAAGTCTGTTAGCTTTTCTAAATTTATATTAAATAATGGTTATCTACCACTTGTCATGCTTGTGATTTTAATAATATTTGCTATTTCTTATTTCATCGCAAGTAGCTTAAAACCCAAAGTTAACCCTAAAAAAGATACTGTGTCCCTAAAATCTAAGCTAATATTTTCCACACTCATGGCAACTATTTTAATTTTAGTAGTCTTATTTATAGCTAAGTTTATTCACACCTTAATCTATGCTATAAACTATTAACGTAAAGGAGACAAAAATGTTAGAACGATATCTGGCAAGGAAAAGTTTCACCGAACTAATAAAAGAGCTAGGCTTAAAAAAACATCGTAAAAATATAATGTTTAAATATATATTAGTAACTCAACTTTCCCAGCGTAAATCACCAACTAAAGCCTTGATGTAACAAGCTTGTGAATTAAACCAATATAGCAATTGACTTTTTATGGCACTTAT
>PDWI01006766.1_pt1 | contig 14285 bp, 12 predicted proteins | sample 1430891 | NCBI WGS metagenome assembly PDWI01 (sample SAMN01162508, study PRJNA174530) | Oral metagenome, whole genome shotgun sequencing project. | biome: Marine environment; feature: Marine mammal; material: Swab sample of the gingival sulcus; isolation source: swab sample of gingival sulcus...
ACGAGAATGTTTAATATCACCAACAATACACACAGACAACTCCTCAAATGGACGGCTTGCCTCACGGTGAATGGTCAGCATATCGAGCATGGCTTGCGTAGGGTGAGCGTGCCAACCATCACCACCGTTAATAATAGCAATATTTGGCGTGACCTCAGTTGCCATAAAATGAGCCGAACCTGAGGCACTATGACGAATAACAAAAATATCTGCGGTCATCGCCTCCAAATTCCACAAGGTATCTCGCAAACTTTCGCCTTTTTTGGTACTGGAGCGAGCAATATCAAGATTTAACACATTTGCCCCAAGACGTTTTTCGGCAACTTCAAAAGTAGTACGAGTACGAGTAGAATTTTCAAAAAATAAATTCATCACCGTGCAGTCTTCAAGGTCGTGGGCATTGGTAAGATTGCCATTTTTATCAAAAAAACTTTCTGCTTTATTAATGATAGTCTGTAATTGGGCTTTGCTCAATCCCTCTACCCCTAAAAAGTGGCGAATACCACCATCAGCGTTGATTTGTGGTTGGCTAAGAGAATTGTTAAGGCGTTGGTCAATGGGTTGAAGTTTGCTCTGAGTCATGGGCGTACCTGCGATTTTTATTGATAAAATTTGACTTGTTGATTATTCTAGCATAATTTAATTTCAATGTTTATTAAAAAGATAAAGAGGATAATTTGTTGTAAGAAAGTAACTCAAATTAGGAAAAAATGGGGTAATACTTGGATATTTTGCTATTTAATGGTATATTTCTTAATCTAGTATGGGTGTTTTTATTTTATTAATAAAATATTTTTAATTGTAGGAAAGCAAAAAATGATTGAATCTGATAAAATTGATGACTTGCTAGTGAATTCTGAATTAGCAAAACAACTCGTCCCTAATAAGTTTAAATTTACTAGTCAGCAAGGACGTATTCGACGACAAAAATTATTGCTTGGGGCAAGAGAACTAAGTAAAACCAAGCTTATTAGCGAAATTACCCTTGCAGATATTTGTCAAGAGGCGGATATTCCAAGAGCATCAGCGTATCATTTTTTTCCCAATGTTGATTCTATCTTTTTGGCATTACGATTTTTAAATGCCATTGAATTATTAGAGGGTATTAAAGAAGTTGACATTAGCAATTATGATAGATGGCAAGGTTATTTAACAGGTATTGTTGATAAAGTTGTTCAATTATTTAATGATGACCCAACCAAAGCAAAACTTGTTTATGAAGTCAATACCCCTGATTTTGAGGGAGAAGAATATGGCAAAAAAATTGAATATCAGGTGGTTAAAATATTTTATGATAACCTAAGTAATCAATATCATATTATTGATTATGATAAGATTAAAAATATCACATTAATTGGTTGTAGTATTATCAATGCGATTTTTACCGTTTCTTATCGTCAACATGGACATATTACAGAATATTATCGTCAAGAGGCGATTACCGCTTGTATTGCTTATTTACGCAGTTATTTACCTGAGACATTAAATCGTAAAGAAACCTAAATAATTCAAACCTTGCTAGAATATTATTAAATAAATACTGTATAATAGTATTTTACTAACCGAAGAATAATAACATAAAGTTATATTTTTTTGCTATATCGAATATTAAATATAACTTTATGATAACTGATAACTGTGATGAAATTGTTATGAAAAAAAAATTAAGTCGTTATTGTGAACTAATAATTCTGTCATTAGCATGTGCTGTACCACTACAAGTCCATGCCGAAGTTGTGGATATGCAAATTAATGACTTGATTAGTAGGGCAATTAAAACTCACCCATTAGTAAAATCAGCAGAATTAGAAAAAGAAGCGACTAAAGAGGGTATCACGGCAGCAAAAAGAAATTTATTGCCAATGCCAAGTTTTAGTTCAGGTTATAAAAAAGGTGGCAATATAAAAAGTCAATTGAGCGTTCGTCAACCTTTATGGACAGGGGGTAAATTAACGGCGAATGTTAATCAGGCAATTTTTGATGATAAAGCAGCGATGGAACATGTTTTTGAACAACAAAATAAAATTGCCAAAGATTTGGTTGATGCTTGGCAAAGTTATATTACTGCGGTATCAATGCAACGTGTTTATGAAGAAAATTTAAAAGAATTATCTACTTTTGAAGAAATGATGCAACGTCGAGTAGAGCAGGGGGTTTCTGCAAAAATTGAACTTGACTTGATGAGCAATCGTATTTTACAACAACAAAATTCCTATCAAGCTGCCAAAGAGCAAGAAAAAATTGCCATTTCACGCTTAGAGCAAATGATTGGTGAGAAATTTTCAGCAGGGGTTGCCTATAGCGTACCACCTTTAGAAACTTTAACTCGTCAAGCAAAAAAAGAGGCAAAAAATTATGAAAAAATGGTATTTGATGAAGCCAGTTTTCGTAATGCCACTGTTGTTAAAGAGTTTTTCCAAGTGGAATCAGCAAAACAAGCTTTAAAATCAGATAAAGCCTCTAATTATCCAACGCTTTACGCTGAATATACCCATACGCTTGACCATGATACCAAAAAGAATGATGATTTTTTTGTACTTGGCATGAATTATGAGCCAGGTTCAGGTTTTTCTAATCTATCTTTAAACAAATCAAAACAAGCAAAAATTGAAAGTCTTAAACAATCTGAAGAGGCATCTCGTCGCACAGTTTTGGAGGGTATTCAAACAACCTACCAAAAATTTGTCAGTGCGAAAGAAAAAGAAACCTCATTAATTGCGACAAAAGCAGGTAATCAAATTGTCGTTGCCTCTTATCGTCGTCAATTTATTGCAGGACGAAAATCATGGCTTGAGGTGTTAAATTCCCTGCGTGAACAAAACGATAATAAAATTGAATTGGTAAAAGCTCGTGCGACTATGCTCGGTGCATTTTATAACTTACAAGTGGATTTGGGCATGATGCCGTGGCAAGAATTTCAATTTAATCGTCAGCCACAGCCATTATTCCACCCATTAGACCCATTAGACAGTTGGATAAGTACGCAAGATTATGTGAAATTGCCTGAGTCGGTACGTTCCATTCCGAAAAGTATTAAATCTGTGCCAAACCATTTAAGAAACTTATCACAGAAGTTAAGAAAAACAAAAATTCCAACAGAAACCAAAAAACTGGTTGATAAAAATGAGCCTCAAACGCTTAATAAAAAACGACCATTGGTGCAACAAAAAAAGACAGTTCAGCAAAAAAAATCAGTTGGTGATAACAAATAATGACAACAAATTTACCACAAAAAGCTGATGAGCCACATGCAGTCAGCAATATTTCTGAAACGGCTTATCAGTATGACCCAAACGCTCAAAATAATTTGATTTTTGCGATTTCTCATATCTTAACTGCTCAAGGCTTTCCTATTGATAGAGTTCGCCTTGTTGATGTCAGCAATCAAGTTGTTAGAACAAACAATTTGTATGATATTTCTACACTTATTAATATCTTGCAAGGGGTTGGCGTTAGTGATTTACCTGAAGTTTTATCAGAGCCTGACCCCGCATTTACTCCATTAATAGCCCTGCATGATAATTTAGGTTGGGGGGTAATTAATGGCAAAACGCCACAAGGTAAATGGCGATTTGTCCAAAAAGATGGCTCAAGCTCACAAAATGTTGAAGTATTATCTTGCATTTGTCGCTTAAAACTTGATGATAAACAGTTATTAAAACGACAACAGAGTTTTACCCAATTACTAAAAGGTAATTTAAAAAATTATAAAAGTGTAGTTTTTGAGGCAGTGATTGCCTCATTTATGATTAATATGCTGGCATTAGCGACCTCATTATTTTCCATGCAGGTTTATGATAGGGTTATTCCAACAAGTGCTCAACAAACCTTGATTATTCTAGCGTCGGGGGTGGCATTAATCATTTTATTTGAAGCCTTTATGAAGTTTACTCGCTCAAAAATCATGGATAAAATGGTGGTTGGGCTAGACCAATGCCTATCTCGTGAGGTGTTTCAGCGATTATTAAAAGTGCGTATTGACCAAATGCCTGGGTCGGTTGGTACTATGGCAGCTCAATTACGTGGCTATGAGCAAGTTCGAGGATTTTTTACGGCAAGCACGCTTTTTGCCCTTGTTGATATGCCGATGAGCATTATTTTTATTGTGCTAATTTCTATGATTGGCTCGCCTTTAGTTGCTTTAGTACCGATTACCGCAGGGATTATTGCCATTTGTATGGGCTTATTTGCTCGTAAAAAAATTGATGAAATTGCAGCAAAAGGGGCAGCCGCCTCCTATTATAAAACAGGTTTGCTTGTTGAAACCGTTGAAGGCGTTGAAACGATTAAAGCAGGGGCAGGTAGTTGGAAGTTTTTATCTCGTTGGTTGAATGTGATGAATATCACGGTGGGCAATGATTTAGAAATGAAACATGCGAACGACTATTTAAGCTATCTTTCGCAAATGTTACAACAATTTAGTTATATCGGTATTGTGATAGTTGGTTCTTTTGTGGTGATGGCAAAAGAGATGACCATGGGGGGCATGATTGCTTGTTCTATTCTTGGCGGTCGTGTGCTTGCTCCTGTCATGCAATTACCAGGTTTACTTGTACAAGCCTCGCATGCCAAAGCGGCATTAAAAAATATTGAATCTTTATTTGCCTTACAACAAGATAATCATGGCATTAATCACCCACTTGCCCCAACGAAAATTAAGGGTAGTTTTCAATGTGATGGCTTAGTGTTTAATTATCTTGGTAATGACCGTCCTGCTCTTAATGTACCAAATTTAACCATTAGAGCAGGTGAAAAAATTGCGATTTTAGGACCCATTGGTTCAGGTAAATCTACCTTATTAAAAGTGCTATCAGGTTTGTATGCAGCAACACAGGGCAGAGTTTTGCTTGATGGTTTGGACGTGCAACAAGTCAGCCGTGAAACTTTAAACGAACAATTTGGTTATTTACAACAAGACCATCGCTTATTTGAGGGGACATTAAGAGAAAATTTATTAATCGGTATGCCTGATCCACCTGATGATGTGTTAAACGAGGCATTACATAAAACAGGCTTAATTAACCTTGTTTCTAATCATTCAAGTGGTCTTGAGTTAAAAATTAGTGAGGGCGGTCGAGGTTTGTCAGGTGGACAAAAACAATTAGTCGCCTTTACTCGCCTTTTATTGACCAAACCGCAAGTTTTCTTCTTGGACGAGCCAACCGCCTCTATGGATAATCGCCAAGAACAACGCTGTATCCGTGTATTGCAAGAAGAATTGCAACGAGGACAAACTCTGATTGTTTCTACCCATAAAACAGCCCTTTTACAGCTTGTTGATAGATTGATTATTATTGATAATCAACAAGTTGTGATGGATGGTCCTAAAGATGCGGTATTAAGACAATTAATGAAAAATGAGCAAGGGGGGCAACAAAAAGCCAATCAAAAACCTGCCCCACAGCTAAATAATAACAAGACAGAAAATGCGAAAATTCAACAACAAGGGGGAGGTGCATAGTTATGGCAGATGAATATCAGTATATGCAAACAAACCCTAATATTAAAAAGGCAAGAATAACGGTTTGGGTATCGCTTATTTGCATTATTATTTTATTAATTTGGGCATCTTTTGCCAAAATTGACCAAGTTACTCGTGCTAAAGCGAATGTTATTGCTAGTGCAAGAACACAGGAAATTCAAGCCCCAGAGGGTGGCGTTTTAACGCAATTAAAAGTCAAAGAGGGCGACGAAGTTAAGCGTGGTGATTTGTTAGTGGTACTAGAAGAAGAAAGGGCATTAGCCTCAGTTGCCAATGCAGAATCTAAAGCGATTGCTTTGATGGCAAAAGTTATTCGTCTTAAAGCAGAAATTTTTGAAGAGCCTTTGGTTTTCCCTGAAGAAGTGAAAAAATACCCTGAATATGTTGAAAACCAAACGCAGTTATATAATCGTCGTCGGCGAGCGATTAAAGAGGATATTGCCTCATTACAAAAAATGGTCGTGTTGGCAAAAGATGAATTACGCATGAATGAACCATTGCTACAGCATGGTGATGTAAGCCGAGCCGATGTGATTAAATTACGTCGGCAAGTTGCTGATATCGAATCAAAAATTACCAATAAACGCAATAAATATTTTGAAGATGCTCAAGCTGAAATGACTAAGGCTCAAGAAGAGCTTGCAAGTGAACAAGAACAGTTGCGTGATAGAAAACAAGTATTGGAAGAAAAACGCTTATTTGCCCCAACCAATGGTAAAGTGAATAATATTAAGGTCACCACGATTGGCGGTGTTGTCAAACCAAGTGAAGTCATTATGGAAATTTTGCCGACAAGTAGTGAATTAATTGTTGAGGCAAAAGTTACCCCTGCCGATATTGCCAATGTTAAACTGAATCAAAAGGCAACAGTAAAACTTGATGCCTATGATTATACGATTTTTGGGGCAATGCAAGGCACAGTTGATTATATCAGCCCTGACACTTTAATGGAGCAAACTCGCAATGGCGAACAACCGTATTATCGAGTAAAAATTAAGATATTAGGGGCTCAATTTGCTAATAAAAGAGGCAGTGAAATTGTGATTAAACCCGGTATGACTGCCTCAGTGGATATTAAAGCAAGAGAACGTACCGTATTATCTTATATCACTAAGCCATTAGTTAAAACCTTATCGGAAGGCTTAGGCGAAAAATAAATTATTTAAATTTTAATGGAGTATTTTAATGAAGTTTCATCATTCTGCTATCGTCGCTATGATTAGTTTAAGCTTATTTTCTGCAACAGGCTGTGTCGCCACACAACCTATTGAAGACGACAATCAGAAAATTACTTATAATTCAAATGGCGTGCCTAATTATTATCGTGTAAAAAGTGGAGATAGTGTTAGTAAAATTGCTAGAAGATATAATTTAGACGTTAAAAAAATTGCTCGCCTAAACCATCTAAATAGTGATTATAAAATTAATGTTGGGCAAAAATTAAAATTATGGAAAAAAGGGGCAAGCTCTGCAACTGCTTATCAGCCTCAATCAAGACCACAGCCTATCAAACAAGCTAGACCACCTGTGCGAAAAGCCCCACGAGTAAAACCAACGTTTTCCTCAAATGCAAATCGTGGTTTTAGCTATATGTATCCAACGAAAAATCGAGTTATTCAAGGGTTTCAAAAGGGTAGCTCTAAGGGTATTTGGTACTCAGGTCGCAAGGGTGACCCTGTTTATGCAAGTCAGGCAGGCACGGTGATTTATGCGGGTAATAGTATTGCAAAATATGGCAATTTAGTGCTTATTCGCCATACTAAAGAACTTACGACAGCTTACGCCCATAACAATCAGTTATTAGTGCAAGAAGGCGATTATGTGAAACGTGGACAACGTATTGCGACCATGGGCAGTACAGGCAGTTCAAAAGGCGTGTCATTAGAATTTCAAATGCGTCGTCGTGGTGTAGCGGTTAATCCAAAGAATTATATTAAGTAATTTTATTTTGTTGTAGGGTTTCATATGTAGAGACAGGGCATGCCCTGTCTCTACATTTAAATCATCAACTTACGAATAGGGGCGAAACTCTGTCTGTGTTCGTTTTTTATTATTCCAAATTCTTCTAATGCTGATAAATGGGCTTTGGTTGGATAGCCTTTGTGCTTGTCAATCTCATATTGCGGATATTTTTTTGCTAATTGGTACATTTTTTCGTCTCGTTCGACTTTAGCAATAACACTTGCAGAGGCGATACTGCTAAATTTACTATCGCCTTTGACAACAGCTTGCGGTGCAATTTTTGCAATATCATAACTCCATTTTTGATACAGTGAAAAATCCAATTTGGGCAATTTATTACCATCAAATAATAATTCTAGATTAAAATTATTTGCCTGAATATGCTTACTAATTTCTTCTAATAAACAACCTACTGCCAATCGCATGCCTTGTAATGATGCTTGTAAAATATTAATTTCATCAATCACTTGAGCAGGCATATCAACAGAAATATAAGCCATCGCATGCTTTTGTAACTGCTGATAAATGGCATTGCGTTTTTTTTCGCTGATTTTTTTTGAGTCATTTAATTGAGCCAATGGGGTAGAGGAGAGGTCTAATGTATCTAACTCGCCTGTTAATTCGCTTGGTAATATGACTGCCCCAATCACTACGCTACTTAATAAAGGTCCTCGCCCCGCCTCATCAACACCAATTTGTAATAAATTTGAGCCAATTTTTGCTAAATTTTCAAGGTTGATTTTGCCATGAACTTTAATTTTTGCTTGTGGTTCGTTAAAAATTAATTCGTCCAAAAAATCATTTAATTGGTATGTTTTATCAATCGTAACGCTTGTCATTATTGATATTCCTTAGTTAAATAATCAATAAAGGCATGAGCAGGACTTTCTTGGCTATCAGCTCGCAATTTATCCGTCGTTTCTTGTAACTCTTGTTTTTTCTTTTGATAATTTTCTTCTTTGTTCAGGGTTTGCGAAACGTCACGGCTGATATTTTCAGGGGTAACATCATCTTGAATTAATTCATAAACAATTTGTTTTTTCGCTAAAATATTGGGTAAAGAAATATAAGGAATTTTTACCAAGCGTTTCGCAATTTTATAGCTAATTTTATTCAGTTTATAAACCACCACCATAGGACGATTGAGTAACATCGCCTCTAAAGTCGCTGTTCCTGAGGTCATTAACACAAAATCAGACATTGCCATTACTTGCTGACTTAAATTTTCTTGCGATGGCTCGTAAGCAATATTAACCGCATTTTGTAGGCGGACAGGACATTGTTGCAAATTATATTCAATTTGTTCTTGTAATTCCTTGCTGACCGTCGGAATGATAAAACATAAATTTTCATCAATGGCGAGCAATAACTCCATACCTTTTAGCATGATAGGGAGCAATAATTTGACTTCATTTTTGCGAGAACCAGGCATAACGCAGATGATTTTGCTGATTTCTTCTTTGCGTTCGCTAAAATATTTTTGCATCATTGGCATTTGCCAAACGAGTTCTTTTCTAAGTTCAGGAGTATTAGCCTCCAATAAATGCTTATCTATGGTTTTTAGCAAAGGGTGACCAACACAGACCGCAGGGTGTTGATATTTTTGATAAAATTCTAACTCAAAAGGGAATAAACACAAGACAAGATTGGTCGCTTTTTTGATTTTATGAATGCGATTTTCCCGATATGCCCAGATAGACGGGCTGACATATTGGACGGTAAAAACGCCTTGTTTTTTTAAGGGTTTGGCAATGCGTAAGTTAAAATCAGGGGCATCAATACCGATAAAACAGTCAATTTCCATTTCCTTAAAGGCTTGTAATAAAGTACTTTTTGCCTCAAATAAATCAGGTAAATGGGTGATAACTTCAGCAAATCCCATCAGTGACAAGCGAGACATGTCAATCAGTGAGGTTAATCCCTCCGCTTGCATTTGTTCACCGCCAACGCCAATCCATAAAATTTTGTCAGTGATGGCGTTCATTTGTCGCATAAAATCCGCCCCTAGTCTGTCGCCTGAAATTTCACCTGCGATTATGCCTATAACGAGCGGTTCGTTTTGTTTATTTTCTTCTGTCATTTGTTGGATACCATTATTTTTAATTGCTGAATTATCTATATTTTAAACTAATTATAACAAAAATTTTTATTAATCATTCTATTTATTCCCATATAATCAGCAATTTTTTACTTGTCAAATGTAAAAATACACTTCATAATGTTGGACTTAACTTTTTTAGATTTCTAAAATGATGAAATGAATAATTATTTTATAATTTTATAACGAAACAAATAACGGATAAAATATGAGTGACATTTTAACACATAACCCAGATATTGATGATGTGAATATTGAAACAATCAGTCCTTTAATCACCCCAAAGGCGTTAAAGAGTGAATTACCATTGAGTAAAAAAGCTCATGATACTGTCTTACATGGGCGAAAAACCATTCAAAATATTTTGGACGGTAAAGACAAGCGATTATTAATTGTTGTTGGTCCTTGCTCCATTCATGACCCACAATCCGCCCTTGAATATGCCGATAAATTGGCAGAATTTAATAAAGAAGTCGAAGATACTTTATTTATTGTGATGCGTGTTTATTTTGAAAAACCTCGTACAACAACAGGTTGGAAAGGCTTAATCAATGACCCTGATTTAAACGATAGTTTTGATATTGAGAAGGGCTTACATATCGCTCGTAAATTGTTGCTTGATTTAAATGAAAAAGGCTTGCCTTGTGCGACTGAGGCACTCGACCCGAATACGCCACAATATTTCCAAGATTTAATCAGTTGGTCGGCGATTGGAGCAAGAACGACAGAAAGCCAAACGCACCGAGAAATGAGTTCAGGCTTATCTTGCCCTGTCGGCTTTAAAAACGGCACAGATGGCAGTATGACGGTGGCGGTTAATGCGATGAAAGCAGTGCAATCAGGACATAGCTTTTTGGGTTTGTCTAGTCAAGGGCAAGTTTCAATTATCCGCTCAAAAGGCAATCAATATGCTCATGTGGTATTGCGTGGCGGTAATGGTCAGCCTAATTATGATAAAACTGCGGTGGAGCAAGCGGAAAATGAGCTTGCAAAAGGGCAAGTCAGTGGCATGATTATGATTGATTCTAGCCATGAAAATTCAGGAAAAGACCCTTATATTCAACCTATGGTCATTCATAATGTTGCCGAACAAATTGCCAATGGTAATCAATCGATTATGGGCTTGATGATTGAAAGTCATCTTAAAGGCGGACGACAAAATCTGCAAGGTACACTTGAAGACCTTGAATATGGTAAATCTATTACAGATGGCTGTTTGGATTGGGATAGCACTATCGGAGCATTACGCAATTTACGAGATACGGTTAAAGATGCCTTGCCTAATCGTAGGAACTAACAACTAGACTAACTGCACTTTTAAAAAAGGCAATTGGGGGAAATTTCCGTAGCATCTGCACTACCGTACAGCCAGCAAGGAAATTTTTACCAGTTGCCTTTTTTTTATTATAAAACTACTAATTTGAGCCAAAATTTGCTACAATTTTCACACTTTTTCCACACAACCACAATTCAAAAAGGTGTATTATGTCTAGCAACAATCCAAAAAAACCAAGTTATCAACGTATTTTATTAAAACTGTCTGGTGAGGCTCTTGCAGGCGGTGGCGGAATGGGAATTGACGCTAAAGTACTTGACCAAATCAGCCTTGCCATTGCCCATATTCGAGGGCTAGGGGTGCAAGTTGGTATTGTTGTCGGTGGCGGTAATATTTATCGTGGTAGCCAATTACAAAAAGAGGGGTTAGTCGGACGAGTGACAGGCGACCAAATGGGCATGCTTGCAACCGTGATGAATGGTTTAGCAATTCGTGATGCCCTAGAACAACGCAATATCCGCACTCGCTTGATGTCTGCTTTGCCAATTGGTGAAGTCACTGAGGGTTATAGTAGTCGCAATGCCATTCGTTATTTAAAAAATGATGAAGTGTGTATTTTTGTCGCAGGTACAGGCAATCCATTTTTTACCACAGATACGGCGGCTTGCCTGCGTGGTATTGAAATCGAGGCAGATTTAATTTTAAAAGCAACAAAAGTTGATGGCGTTTATGATAAAGACCCAAGTGTTTATGCTGATGCAAAAAAATATGAAAATTTAACTTTTGATGAAGTGTTGGCTCAAAAATTAGGGGTTATGGATTTAACAGCCATTGCCTTATTGCGTGAACATAATGTGCCATTACAGGTTTTTAATATGAATAAACAAAATGCGTTATTAAATGTCGTAGTTGGCGAAAGTGAGGGAACGTTTGTTTCTCAGAAGTAAATTTTATAGTAATTCACAATATTTTTAACAATTTAAATAATTAGGAAAACTCATGATTAATGAAATCAAAAAAGACGGCGAAAGTCGCATGACAAAAACCCTTGAGGCATTAGATAATGCGTTTAACAAGGTTCGTACAGGGCGAGCTCACCCAAGTATGTTAAATGGTATTATGGTAAGCTATTACGGAGCGGATACCCCATTAAATCAAGTGGCTAATATCAGTGCCGAAGATGCTCGTACGCTTATGGTTCAGCCGTTTGATAGAACGATGGTTGCAACCATTGATAAAGCCATTCGTGAGGCGGATTTGGGCTTAAATCCAATGACTGCTGATGTTATTCGTGTGCCTATGCCAGCCCTTACCGAAGAAACTCGCCGTGATATGCAAAAATTAGCACGCAGTGAGGCAGAACATAGCCGAGTATCTATCCGTAATATCCGTCGTGATATGATGAGCGATGTCAAAGATTTAGCGAAAGACAAAGAAATTTCGGAAGATGATGAACGTCGTGCAAGTGATGACATTCAAAAAATTACCGATAAATTTATCGCTAACATTGATAGCAAATTAGAGAAAAAAGAAGCGGAATTAATGGAAGTATAATTCCAATTTTGATAACCCCCTAGCCCCCTCCTTGAAAAAGGAGGGGGTAGATAAAAGAAAACAAATATTATGAGCCAAGCAACCACAGTCACAATACCCAAACACATCGCCATCATTATGGACGGTAATAATCGTTATGGTAAAGCTCATGCAATGGCAAAGGGCGAGGGGCATGTTGCAGGGAAAGATGCACTTGACCCGATTGTTGAATATTGTGTCGATGTTGGGGTGGAAGTGCTAACGGTATTTGCTTTTTCTAGTGAAAATTGGCAACGTCCACAATATGAAGTTAATTTGATTATGTCACTGCTTGAACATACCATTAATGAGCAATTGCCACGCATGATTAAATATAATATTCGTATGCGTTTTATTGGTGACCGTAGCCAACTTGAGCCAAAATTACAAACTCAAATGGCAGATGCAGAAGCAAAAACCGCCCATCATACTGCGATGACTTTGGTGATTGCGATGAGTTATGGCGGACAGTGGGATATTGCTAATGCCAGTCGCCAACTTGCTGAAAAGGTAACCACAGGTGAATTACAAGCCAATGAAATTACAGCTGATAAATTAGGCGAATATGTTGCATTAGCTGATGTTCCTGCGGTCGATATGCTTATTCGCACAGGTGGCGAATATCGCATTTCTAATTTTTTATTGTGGCAAACGGCTTACGCAGAATTATTTTTTACGCCGACATTATGGCCTGATTTTACCACGACAGAATTACAAACCATGCTTGATGATTTTAGCCATAGACAAAGGCGTTTTGGCAAAACAAGCGAGCAAGTCGAGCAACTTTTATAGTTTTTTTGTAGAGATAGGACATGCCTTGTCTCCACTTGATTGTTATGTTAACGTCAGTTTTAAATATTTAACAGTAGAGATGTAGCATGCTACGTCTCTACTAAAATTATTTTTAAATCAAATAATTATACTTTTCGTAAACCGAACTTATGTTATATTACAAAGCTATCCCGCATTTTTTAATCTCTTGTTGTAATAATGGCATCACAATATTCACTAAACTTCCCTCGCTTGATACTTGTATATATTTCTGACCAAGTGGCGATTGACTAAATTCCTTTACTTTTTTCATTTGTGAGCGTTTTGGGCGTTTTGTCACTCGATTAACAATCAATCCCTCCGAGATTAATAATTGTTCACGTCCATATTTAGTATAAGCAATCGCACTTTTTGATTGATAAAAAGTATTTAGCTCTTCAAGTTCTTGCGGAGTAAATTTAGTTAAAAAGAAATTTTGTACTTGTTGTTGGGCAAAACTGCCATCAATGGTTTTTAAGCAAGTTTTTTGTATATCTGTTAGTGTCTTATCCTTTTGTAAAGGGATAGTTATCGACTGTAAAAGATTGGATAAAGTAACCTCAGTTAAGGTATAGCCGACTTCAATTTGTGGGGCGGTTGGCTGTGGTGGTGGGGTTGTTGGGACGATATTTTCTTGCGTTGGTGCGTTTTCTATCGGCTGTTCAGGCGTATCATCGCAAGCGGATAAAAATAATGCAAAAGAGACAAATAATAAAGGGCGTAAAATTAAGGTTTTCATAAAATCAATAATAAAAAAGGTCGTTTTTTGGTAAATAGGGAATGATTATAATACAGCTTGCAATTTATATCTACAAATAAAAAAGTAAGAGAATTTTTCTGTGTGTTTGTAGTTTATCCTTTGTAAAGTCAGATAAGCTAACCTAGCTTTTTTTGGCATTTTTCTTTATACTTGCCTAAATTTTTTCACAATAAATATTCCTACGATTATGCAAAAACTTGACCCAACAATTCTCCCTAACTTTGCTGAAATGCCAAACGTCGCATTAATGGATACTAGCCATATTGATAAATCACAACCGCCGTTTATTTTGGTGGACGGCTCCTATTATCTGTTTCGCACCTAT
>PDWI01006770.1_pt1 | contig 14281 bp, 18 predicted proteins | sample 1430891 | NCBI WGS metagenome assembly PDWI01 (sample SAMN01162508, study PRJNA174530) | Oral metagenome, whole genome shotgun sequencing project. | biome: Marine environment; feature: Marine mammal; material: Swab sample of the gingival sulcus; isolation source: swab sample of gingival sulcus...
CCCAGATCTTCAGCAGTTCGCCATCCTCTACCCTGCTAAACAGTCGCCGTCGCAGCCCGGTCTGGGGGATTCTCGCCTCTTTACTGACATAAGACTCCAACCTGTCAAGAAAGCGCTCCCCCGTATCTTTCAGCGCCTTTTCTCTTGCTCGCTCCACCTGCTTCCCGGTAGCCGATAATCGGGCGGCAATAGCATCAAGGCCATCGGTATCAACGTCGAGAGTAAGCATTCCTAGCCGCTATATCGTTCCAGCCGCAGACGGATGGTGGCACCCGCCCGGCGATGATGGATTACCCGCCAGCGATGCGGAGTATGGCTTATCCCCTCTATTGGAGAGAGGCCATCTCCGCCTTCAGCAGCCAGACAGATAGAGAGAACAGAATCGCACCATCTCTCATCCAGCGCACCGGGCAGATGAAAGATATCGACCAGGGTTACAAGCAGATTCCATTGCTCCGATGGTTCCACCTCCACCGGTGCTATCCAGACTTTAAGCGGGGTATTGTCGATAATAACGGCGACACCATCACGCTCAAGCTCTCTGGCAATATCTGCCTTTATCTGCTCCCGTTCGCTCATCGTCCCCTATTGATACAAACCTCGATGGTGGCATCGCCTGCGGCTGCTGCCCGAAAGCAGTAGCCAACAAAGGGGTTATTGCTCTTGGTCTTGGTTATCTTGCCATCAGCGATATAGACTGCATCGCCCTGGGCAAGCTGATCGCCTGCCTTTTTGGGAAGTTCCCAAACACCGCTGGTATTAACACTGCCCTCCTGATCGGGGGCGATATCGACGGTGGCCACACCAACGATGGCATCAAGAACAACTAGAGAACCATTGGAAACAAGACTGCCTGTTGTATTGATATAGGGAAGGATTACTCCATCCTGAACGAAGTTTTGTGCCATTGTTTTTACTCCTGTTTTGGGCGGATATGGAATCCGCCCCTACGATTCGGTAGTTTTTTAATCGGGCGAATCACCCGCCCACCTTTCTATGCCCGAAGGGCAGTAACCATGCTGATTCCTGTCTTCTGACTCCTGATTCCTGTTACGCTCCAGCATTCTTGCGGATTCCCACATGGTCAACCACGCCTGCGCCAAAGTCATGGCGCACCTTGATAACCAGCGCATCGGAATTAAAATCAACCTGCTGCTCAACGTATGGTGCCTCTTCGCCCTCCAGATAGGCAACCTCTATACAAGGCATCTGTGATGGGGAGGCCAGCAGATACCAGGCGGAAGCGCTATCGGCATCAAGATGCGGATCGGCAATCGGGGTCAGTCGATTGGCCCAGGGGTTAAAAACACCGGAACTCATGCCGTCTTTAGGCAGCGCAGCAGAGCGCAGCAGGATCTCTGCATCAAGCTCCATTGCTACCGGGTGGAGCAGAAAGGCAGGCTGAATATCCAGCACCTCACCACCCAACCCCTTTTGCAGGCGCATAGCGGCACGTCCGCGCCCCAGAGCCGCGGAGGTAAGGGCTTCCGGGGTATCATCGAGATTATTATGATCCTTATGGAACAGCGGCTTGCCATCGCTCATCTTGCCATTGCTGGTGATAAGGCTATAGACAGCATCGGCCTCCATACGGCGGGCAGCAACGCCAAACAGCCCTGGCACACGGGTAAAGGCCCGCAGATCGTCATTGATAATCATCTCACGGGTGAGCGGGATTTTTATACCCTTGGTAACAACCCGGTATTTCTCGCCCGCCTCGGAAAATTTTGCCTGCTGATATTCGCCGTTTTCTGTTAGCCCTTTCAAATCGGGAGCGGAAGAAAACTTGATGGCATGGATATCACGAAAATCAACCGCCTCACCGATGGCAACAAATGGCCGCCATGTTGCAGGCCATTCCTGATATGCCTGGAGCAGGCGGCGATTTACCAGCGAGCTGAACAGCAGCGGGAAATCGGAGGTGGAAGTGGATGCAGAGCGGGATGAAAGCGCACGCCCGGCAATCTCCCGGCGGGAGAGTGAGCGGGTATTAACGCCGGCAATCTCCAGATCTTCCCGAATAATCTCCAGCAGGGAGCGTCCACGAAACTCGGCAGCGCCATCGGCAGGCTCTTCCACCCGTATTCCGGAACGCAGGCAGAGGCCATCAAGCATTGCGGCCCGGCGTTTTTCGCGGGTATCGGTGCCGACCTGGGCGCCTCTGGCTCCTGCGCCAAGCGGAATGGCACGAGCCTTCAAATGGTCAAGAACCTTATGAGCGGCCTGATCGGCGGTAACGGTCGGATCATCAAGCAGGGAGCGGGTAAATTCGCTATCATCCTCGCCAAGACCGGCAGCGGCAAAAATCTCGTTGATAGAGCGGATGCGATTCATCTCTGCCATACGCTGGGCCTGCACCTCGCCTCGTACCATTTCGGGCAGGGATGGGTCTAGAGCAGGGGTATCTGCCGTGCGGGTACCTTCCGGGTTGGCCGGGGTGTTTTTTTCTTCCGGCTTTGCAGATGGTTCCTGCGGGGTATCTTTTGCGTTCCGGGTGCCTTCTGCTGCAAATTCCGGAAATTCAAAGCCATCTGCCCGCAGCTTGTCATAGAGTGCCCAGGCTTCAGTTTCGCTTGCGTTCTGATGCAGCCCGTTCTGCTCAAGTATTGCGCGTAATCTTTTGTCCATTATTTTCTCCTTTGGTTTAGAAAACAGGAATCAGGAATCAGGAAACAGGAAACAGGGTAATTTCCTCGCTTCGCTCGTTTTTAATCGTGGGGAGTTACTCGCCCACCTTTCTATGCCCGAAGGGCAGTAACTATACTGACTCCTGCCTTCTGATTCCTGATTTCTGATTTCAGACTCCTGACTTCTGTTTTGCGTATTCATCTGCCCCAATAGCGCAGAGTGAAAACTCCTTTAACTGCCACTGGTAGACCACCAGAGTCGGCCCCTCAAACTCACGTCCGGAAAAGACTGCCCGCTCACCTTCCGGGACATATAATTTTTTTATTGGCGTATAGCCCACCGAGCCATCAGTAAGATGGCCTCCCCGCACTTTCTGCTCGGCAGTCTGGCTTTCGGCATCGCTGGCAAAAAAGACCTTGCCGGTATTAATTGCCAGCCCATCCTGCTCGCCAGTGGCAAACTCCTTTACATGACCATGCAGCCGGGCAATGGAATAGCGGTTATGCGTATCCAGCAATGGCACCTGCCCGGCAGCGGGAACAATCATCCCGGAGGCAAGCAGCACCTCATCAACCATTTCGCCCCGATCCCAATCCCATATTTTGACCGGAGCCTCGGTGGCAAGTACCCATTCAATGGGGCTGCCTGCCTTCTGCTCCAGATCGTTGCGGTGGGAGATGGCGGCGGTACGGGTGCGCATGGCGGGGTGTTTTCTTTCATTTCTCATGGCGTTTTTTCCTGTGCTGATTTCAGCGCTGCAACTTTTGCCTTTAACTCTTCTACTTCCCGTATTTTTTCGTACTCTTCCTTGAGGATTTCGATATTATCATCAAAATCCTCACCCCTTTGGGCGGCAAGATGACGATGGGTGGTAAGCGATAGCGATAGCAGCTTTTCGCTGGCGGCGGCATCATTTTGCGGATCAACCCAAGCCCAGCCGGGGAAGCTGCTGGAAACAGCCTCGGCAAAAAGCAGCGGATCGGCAAAATAACCTGGCAGCCGGGCAAGCCCGGACAACACCTGCGCCTCAATAAACCAGGCATATACCTTGCGACAGAAGGTCCGGTCGAGAAACTGCTGCTGCCCGCGATAGCCCAGCCTCTCCTCCAAAGCACCACTGCGGGCGGAGGCATAGGACGAATCGGTATAGTTATTGGCAAAGGCTTCAAAGCTCATACCCAACCCGGTGGACTGCCACCGCTGGCTATCCTTGACAAACGGTTCGTAATTGCTGCCCGGATGTGCTGTGGGGGTAAATTGCAGATCGGTACCGGTGGGCAGTTTCTGGATCATCGGGCCGTTGCCGATCTCGGTGGGGGCACCATCTGCACCTGTGAAACCCGGCTTGACCGGGCCAGCCTGACCACCCAGAGCCATACCTGCACCAAGCTGGATTCCGGGAAAACTGGATTTTAAAAAAGCACCGAAGATGGTTTGCAACCGGGCGGCATCCTGAGTGATATGGCGGAAATCCTCCATCCGGTAGGCCTCCATCACCACTGCTACCAGCCAGGGGATGCCGGAATACTGGCTGATGCGCCTGCGATCCCAGATATGAATGATATCGGCTGCCGGGATGCGACGGGTATTGCCACGGCGACGAACAAGATAATCACCCGGATGGGTGGGCAGCAGATGGTAGGCGATCGGGCGGCCTGTCTGCTGGTTATATTCAATGCCTCGCCGGGCGATATTGCCATTGGCGAGAGTGCCATCCACCAGAGGATCAAGCTGGTCAAGCTCGATAAGCTCCAGCCGCAGGGGACAGACGCCGGGCAGCGAATCGTCATAGACCCGATGCACCAGGCAGCCGCCATCGCTCCACATATGGCGGAGGATCAGCCGCTGCGTACTGGCCCAATCGTCATGTCCGGAGAGTTCGCAATAGCGGCTCCAGCGAGTAAAGGCCGCTGCCCACTCCTGCACCTGCTGCAGATTGGTCTTGCCGTTTTGCTTAAAATGGAATTTGGGATTGATGCCATTACGCACCACATTCTGACTGATACGCTCAATGGCTCCAGAGATCAGCGGGTTATTTTCCACCTGATCCCGGCAGCGGGCAGTAACCAGCGGCCATGCCCTTTTTATATCGGCATCGGCGGTACGCAGGCGGGGGGCGAAGTTATGGTCGCCATCCTTTTTCATCCCGGCGGTATAGGCCCGGTAGCGGTTGCGATCACCACGATAGCGGGCAGCTGCTGCGGGGTTGACCAGCGCAAGGGTGGAGCTGACCAGGGCGGTGGTGGCGTTATAGAGTTTGCCCATTGCTCTTACCTCCTTGATGCAAAAGAGAAGGTTTGCGCAGAGAAGCCGCCGCCGGTGGAAGCGGGATCGAGGGCGGCAATCTGGTTTTCCACCCGGCGTAACTCGCTATAGAGGGTGCGCAGATCGGCACGGGTATAGCTCATGCCATCGGGTGATGACCAGCTCTGATTTCCGCCTTCAATCGCCTCAACTGCAGCAAGCAGAGTGGCATGGCGTTCCTTGAGATATTCGAGTTGTGTTTTCATGGCATAAAGCATATGCCATAAATAAGGGGTTGGGGAAGAGGGTCGTTACCAGCGGTAGTAATTTACCAGCGGTAGTAATGAGGAGATGGCACTGGCAAGGATTTTGCTTTTATTGGTATGAGGCGAAAAAAGAGGGCGAGAAGAGCCATAAATGAAAAAATGGCGGGATACCCGGCAGGAAAAAGGAATTGACAAAAGCACCATGCTTTTGTAATTACATTGTAATAAAATTTTATAAAAGGAGGCGATATGACTAATATTCAAATTCGTATAGAAGATGGACTTAAAGAGCAAGCAGGGGCAGTGGCAAAAGAGATGGGCATTGATCTTTCGGCAGCGATCCGCCTGTTTTTAACCCAGATGGTAAGAGAAAACGGTTTGCCCTTTCGTCCGAATGCAGATCCCTTTTTTAGCCGGGAAAATAAAAAAGCGTTAGAAAATTCTATTGAACAGATAAAGAGAGGCGAGGTGATTAGCAAGGACATATCTGAATTGCTGGGTATGGAAGGATAATGGAATTGCAATTCAGTCAGCAGGCCTGGCAAGAATATCTCTGGTGGCAAAAACAGGATAAGCGCAGCATAAAACGCATCAATAATCTGCTCAAGGATATCGCCAGAAATGGAGAGATGAACGGCATAGGCAAACCAGAACCCCTAAAAGGAAATCTCTCTGGTTGGTGGAGTCGGCGAATTGATGACCAGAACCGCCTGGTTTACCAGGTTACAGAAGAAACTTGCCGGATTATTCAATGTAAAGGGCACTATGGAGACTAGAAAACAGGCAGAGATGACCGGGGCGATTACTCTGCCTGTTGCTTGTTTCGGAAGATGGAAAAGACTGTCTATACTCTGGCGGCTTTCTCCATAAGTTTTTCAATGCTGTCCCGATAACTTTTTCCCTCCAGGGCAAGCCTGTCCCAGACTTCCTGCGGGAGGCGGATTGTCTTTGCCACCAGAGGAGAAGGACTGGGCTTTCTGCCAGAACCGGGACGGGCACCACCACGGCCTGATTTGGAGGAAGGAGGACAAAGCCCTTTATAACAAACTACAGGCTCCGACAGCAAAGGATTTTCCTTATCGCAAATGATTTCCGAATCGGGAAGAGCTGCAAGTCGGGCAGCGGTTTTTCTATCTTCCTCTGTTATCTCCGGGGCCTCAAAAGACACCTTGATAATATCTTTTTTGTTCATTTTTCGTTGCCTTCCTTGCTGAGATGATTCTTATTGTTTCCCCTCGCCATGTGTACACTATAGACAATATAACACCAAAATACATAGCCAGAGCCACTTCCCGGCTTTCCCCGTAATCCAGGCGGTCATCAACATAGGAGATAAGATTCGGATCGAAAAAAGCCTTGGCAGCAAACTCAAAATCAATACCGTGCTTCTGCCTGTTTTTCTCGTTTTTATTCCTGTCCCACTCAAAATCCATGATTTTACCTTTAATTTTTATGATAGGACATTATACTATGCTCTATGAAAAAAGCAACCATTTTTCATAGAGCATAGTAATTAACCGTCAATTTGTACTGATTTTATCGAAGTTTTTAGACGATGGAGCGGGCAGGAGGATAGGGTTCAATGATGGTAGCGGATACGCAGATCCCCCTCCCAGGGCTGGGTGGAATAGACCTTTGTTTTTTTGCCGCACCATAGTAGGGAGGAAGTTAATCGGACTTCTGTCTTTCGACTTCTGACTTCTGCTTGAGAATCTCCTTGAGATCGTCATCAAGGGCGGCATTGAGCTGCCGACGAACCCAGGTGGAGAGCTTCAGGCCATGACGGCGCGAGATATGGCTCACCCACATATTTTTTTCAAGTGGAGTTGCGTTAATAAAGACAGTTTTTAATTTGGGGGACTTTGGGGTAGGCATAGAAAAGAAGAAGCTCCCTTTTACCGGAGCCTCTATTTTTTTTTAGATAAAGATTTTGGCAACGGCCACCACGGCAAGAGTAACGGCAACAATCATTGTTACTTCATACCACTTCAGCTCTTTTCGTGCCTTGTCGGTCTCCACCCGCATTTTTTCTATTTCGGTATAGACCTTGGCAAGCTGAGCCTGATGGAATTCAGGGCTGGAATAATCTTCTTTTGCACTCATGATAATCTCTCTCTTTTATTCCCGAGACCGCCGGGCCGGTTGGGGGGATCGCCATCACTTGAATATAGTATAATATCTTATTGATTTATTGCAAGAGTTCCTGAAAACATTGTCCTTACTACTAACCTGGATATTTCATCAGTTCAGGCGGTGCCTATGGTGCTGCATGGACAGGCCTCTGGTGAACACCTTGGATATTTTAAAATTGTATTTAGTCGTGGGGGTAGTTTTTTCCATCAGCTTTTCTATACTGTCACGATAATTCTTTGCCACTGCTTGGAGTCGCTGATTCCAGATATTACAGAGAAATCATTTTTATCGCAGATGATTTTGTAGTGAAATAAAAATGGTTGAAGTTCTGTTTGTTGTAGTCTTGTTTTTTATTTTTTGGGGGAGTATATTCGCAACGTGTTTATTCGGGGTCGTCCTGTTTTTACGGAGGATGACATTTTTTGGGGTACCCCTACTTTGGATATGGAGAATATTTATGGCGAGTAATCTATATGTGGCTGCCACCGAGCGGCACACAGGAAAATCTGCAGTTGTTCTCGGTTTGATGGAGCTGTTGACGCACCATATCAAAAAGGTCGCTTTTTTCAGGCCTCTGATAGCAGCGGAACATGGTAAAGGCAAGCGAGACAATACCATCGAGTTGATTCGCAAACACTATAATCTGCCTTATGAATATGAGGAACTCTATGCCTATACTGCTTCTGAAGCAGGGAATCTTCTCTCTCTGGGGCGCGAAGATGAGCTTTATGAAGGAATATTAAATAAATATAACCAGTTGGCGGAAAACGCAGATTTTGTCCTTTGTGAGGGTATTGAGCTGGAAGGGGCTTCCGCCTCTTTTGACTTTGATCTTAACGCCGATATCGCAAACAATCTTGCTGCGCCGGTTATGCTGGTCTCTAATGGCCGTAATATGGCTGCTGAAGAGATTCGCCGTGCGGTAAAGGTGTATCATGAATCCCTGTCGGAACGTTCAACAAGTATTATTGGTACGATTGTCAACCGTGTTGCGCCTGATGCAATGGAAGGTATCCGTCAGACGCTGGAAGGAGATTCGCTTATTGGCCAGCAGGCGGTATATATCCTTCCCAACGACGAAAATATTGGTAATCCTTCAGTCGGTGAGGTTGCCCGCCTGGTGAATGCCGAGGTCCTTTATGGTGAGGATAAACTCGTTCGCCATGTGCGTGGATTCACTATCGCTTCGATGCAGCTAGGCAATTTCCTGAACCATATTGAATATGGTAATCTTGTTATCTGTGCCGGTGATCGTTCAGATATTATCCTTGCCTGCCTTGCAGCAACAGATTCAAAGACCATGCCCAATATATCGGGCATCATTCTTACTGGCGGTCTGGTGCCGGAGGCTGTTGTCCAGCGGGTTATTGAAGGTTTTTCCGATTCTGTGGCAATCCTCTCCATAAAGGAAAATACCTATCAGACGGCGATCATGATTGATCATATTCATGCCACCATCACTCCCGATAACAAGCGGAAAATAAATGAAGCCCTTGCCCTCTTTGAGAGGCATATTGATATGGGCAGCTTGCAGGAGAAGATTGTTACCAGGAAAACAACGATTGTTACTCCGAAAATGTTTGAATCCCGCCTGTTGCAGCGGGCAAAGGCAGATAAACGCCATATTGTGCTGCCCGAAGGCGAAGATGATCGTATCTTGAAGGCGGCGGAGATCCTGCTTCATCGTGATGTTGTTGATCTTACCATTCTCGGTAACGAAGAGAAGGTACAGAAACGTATCAAGAGCCTTGGTTTGAGCATTGACGGTGCAGATATTATTGAACCCCACAAGTCGAACTATTTTCAGGAGTATGTTGATGCCTATTATGAATTGCGGAAAAAGAAAGGGATTTCGATGGAATTTGCCCGTGATACCATGACCGATCTCAACTTTTTTGGTACGATGATGGTCTATAAGGGGCATGCCGACGGTATGGTTTCCGGCGCGGCACATACTACCGCCAATACCATCCGTCCCGCATTTCAGATTATCAAGACGGTACCGGAGTGTTCTGTTGTCTCCTCGGTATTTCTGATGTGTCTGAACGATCGGGTTCTTGCCTATGGCGACTGTGCCGTCAACCCCAATCCAACCGCTGAAGAGCTGGCGGAGATTGCTACCAGCTCGGCACTTACAGCAAGAATTTTTGGCATTGAGCCACGGGTAGCGATGCTCTCCTATTCTTCAGGAAATTCTGGTAAGGGCGAGCAGGTGGACAAGGTAAGGGCTGCCACCGAACTGGCCCGCATACGTGCCGAAAAAATCTATCCTGGGCTGCCCATTGAGGGGCCGATTCAGTATGATGCTGCGGTTGATCCCAAGGTTGCAGCGTCAAAGATGCCTGATAGTGAGGTTGCAGGCAAGGCGACGGTCTTTATTTTTCCTGATCTTAATACCGGGAATAACACCTATAAGGCGGTGCAGCGTTCTTCCGGGGCAGTTGCTATTGGTCCTGTTTTACAAGGGTTGCGCAAGCCGGTGAATGATCTGAGCCGCGGTTGTCTGGTTGTTGATATTGTTAATACCGTAGCGATGACCGCTATTCAGGCGCAGGAGGGATAATTTCCTAAGGGAAATTAAACTGTTGAGGTTCTTCAACGCCGCTGCCAGTTATGGTGGCGGCGTTTTTTTGCAGTGGCGTGAGTTAGCGACGGGATTGTTTTTGTGAAATATTCAGCCGTTTCTTCTCCTTGTTCTCTTTGCGGGTAAAGAGAAAAACCAGTAGTTTTAAAGCGACAATATAGACAATGATTCCGAGTATGCCGCTAACCACACAGCTTCCTGCCACCAAAGGAATAATAACATCCTTGCCCAGAGCAAGCATCATCTCTGCCTGTTCCTTGATCTGCCAGAGTTCCATATTGGTCATTGCCCTGCCCATATCAGTGAAAATACTGGAGACCTGATGTAATGGCGGGCCTTCGCAGAATTGAATGCCAACCCAGTAGTTGAAAGTATAAATTGGTGCCACCGTAACCGGGTTGGTTATCCAGATGGGGACAATAGCGGCTGGCCGATTAAGGTTAAGCACAGTGGCCAGTACAACGACGGCGATAAACTGTACGCCCATCGTTGGCGTAAAGGCAACAAACGTCCCCATGGCCAGTCCACCGGAGATTGCTGCAGGGGAGCTGCGTAATCTTGCCACCCAACGCAGCATTGGGCGCAGGAGAAACAGCCGGTTGGGCTGGCGTTTTTTGCTTGCGGGGCTTTGGGATGTGCCGTTTTGCATATGTGTTTTTATTATGATTTAATGCGATAATATTGGTACACAACGATCAGGAGGCTTTCAGCTGGGGTGTTTTTTCCCTGCGGAAAAGCTCCTTTTCTATCCTGCCAATATAACTCCGTTGAAAACTCTTGTAAATCAATCCATTGGAGAAATGTATTTTTCTTTTATGCTGCAATAAAAAAAGTTTTTGTTTGTCAGGCAAGTTCATGGAGACAAAAACCTCAAACCTGACACCGCCTGAACTGATGAAATATCCAGGCTATTGAAAGCGCAGGAGATTTCCCGCAGGTATTTATTCCGGGGTAAGATTTCTCTTTTAACAGGAGGAAGGGGGAGAGAAACTGGGTTTTTCGCAAGCTTCCCTGGAGAGATTTCCTTGCGTAAGTGGTAGATTTACTGGTATGTATCACCTGTGAAATTTCTATTCTGCTTCTTTTATTGATATTTGGCTCTATGTATATTGATTTTTATAATCTTGCAGAACCTGCATTTGAACTGCGCTATCAGTCTCCTTTTTTCTGGGAAGGGGGGACCAGGCAAACCTGCTACGATTCACTGTTGCAGGGAGTGGAGAGTGGTGCTGTCTTTCAGCTTGTCAGTGGGGATGCAGGCAGTGGTAAAAGCACTATTTTACGGAGGCTTCGTGCTAATTTTGGTAAGGAACTTTTTATTGCCCGGGTGTCTGGAGCTGATCTTGATGATTTTTATAATGAAATCATTGCGGCTTTTGGACTGGCAAAGGAAGTTGGCAGCAAGGTTGAATTTGTTATTGAATTGAACCAGATTCTCAAGGAGCGGGTGGCCGAGGGGAAGACGGCTCTGTTGATTATTGACGATGCCCAGGAGCTTGCACAGGAAATTTTTGCAGAGTTGCGCATGTTGATTGGTCTGGAGCAGGGAGGGCGGCCCCTGTTAGGTCTGGTGCTGGCTGGTCAGCCCCGATTGGTGGAAATGCTTGCTGCATCAGAAAATGAACTCCTCTCTCAAAAGCTGGTAAATCATTTGCAGCTTGAACCCTTTAGTGAAGAAGAGTGCCGGAATTATATTGAGTATCGTTTGCAGGCGGCAGGTGGCACAGGAGATATTTTTTCGCCGGAGGCAATTTCTGCAATCCATAACAGGACAAAAGGGCTGCCCGGGGCGATAAATCCTTTATGCACCAAGGCGCTTGAAGCTGGCGCCGCACTCAGGGAGACTCCTCTTTCTGCGCTGCTGGTTGAGCGTATTGCTCATACAGACTGGAGGAATACCCTTGCCGCCGATTTACAGCAGATGGCTCAAGAGAAGAGACGTTCCAGACCGACAAGGGAAACAGCCGCTGAAACAGCCGCTTCTGTGGCTAAGGCGGTAAAGGCCGCTGTCAGCGGCGATGGGAAGGAGAGGGCAAAGACTTGTGATGATTCCCTGCAAAAAGAGAAGCCGCCAGCAATAAAACGAACGCCAAAGAGGAAAAATAAGGCTCTGTTATTGTGGGGGCTTGTTATCAGCGGGCTTTGTTGTATTGTCTTTTTTTTCTATCAGTACTTTTCTGCGCCGCTCCCTGAATCGCAAGCAGTTCAATCCGGGTTGCCTTTGCAAAGGCAGCAGAAACCGGCTCTACCGCTGGTTGATCCCACTCATCGGCAAATAGCACCGGAGTCGCCTGCTTTTACCAGCAGTTCTGTTTCGGTACGTCCGGTGGAGGTTGTGGAGTCGAAAAAAGAGTCGCAGAAAAAAGGGCGTATTGTGATACATTCCTTACAAAGTATTGACCCCAAAGAATAATTTACCCGGAAGCGGGCAAGGCAATAGAGGAAAACTGTTAGTGACGGCTTGTTGCTGGCGGCATGATGTTGTATATTAGATTGCTTCGGTGCTGGATTCTTGAACAATATTTTTCTTGCAAGGGGCGCTATGCTGCGGTTTCCCGCAAAGGTATATCATTTTTATCGCAATGGTTTTCGGCAGATGACCCTGGGAAAAACATTGTGGAAGGTGATCCTTATCAAGTTGTTTGTGATGTTTGCGATAGTAAAACTGTTCTTTTTTCCTGATTTTCTTGCAACCAATTTTGAAACAGACCGGGAAAGAGCCGATCATGTGGCAAGGCAGCTTATAAAAATGGCTGAAGAATAAGGCCAGTACAAAAGGAGGATTATAATGGGTGAAATTGATCTGGCAACGGTGAACTGGGCACGGGCCCAATTTACCCTGACAGCAATGTATCACTGGTTGTTTGTCCCGATAACGCTGGGGCTTTCATTCTTGTGTGCGTTCTTTGAAACGATCTATGTCCGCACTGGCAGTGATGAATGGAAGAGGCTGACAAAATTCTGGATGACGCTTTTTGGTATTAACTTTGCCATTGGTGTTGCCACTGGCATTATCATGGAATTTGAGTTTGGCACCAACTGGTCAAATTATTCGTGGATGATGGGGGATATCTTTGGCGCACCGCTTGCCATCGAGGGGATTGTTGCGTTCTTTCTGGAGGCTACATTTTTTGCGGTGATGTTTTTTGGCTGGAATCGCGTTTCCAAGGGTTTTCATCTCTTTTCAACATGGATGGTGGCCATTGGTTCCAATCTTTCCGCCTTATGGATTCTTATTGCTAACGGCTGGATGCAGCATCCTGTGGGAATGCGTTTTAACCCCGATACTGTCCGTTTTGAGATGGAAAACTTTTGGGCGGTTGTCTTTAATCCGGTGGCAATCTCCAAATTTACCCATACAACAACATCGAGCTTTGTGGTTGGTTCCTGTTTTGTGCTGATGGTTTCCTGCTGGTATCTGTTGCGCAACAGGCATATACAACTGGCCAAACGCTCCATTGTTGTTGCGGCGACATTTGGTTTGATCGCTTCCATTGCTACTGCGATTACCGGTGATGAATCGGCCTATGATGATGCCCAATACCAGCCAATGAAACTTGCCGCCTTTGAAGGTCTGTATAAAGGGCATAAGGGAGAGGCTATTGTTGCTGTTGGCGTTTTGAATAAGGAGAAAAAACCGGGAGATACTGAAAAAACCTTTACCTTTGAAATATCAATTCCCCACGGGCTTTCCCTGCTTGCCACCAGAAGCTGGAATGGTTTTGTTCCGGGAATTGATGATCTTGTTTATGGCAATGCTGAACAAGGTATTATCGGGGTTGCGGAAAAGATTGAAAAGGGCAAAAAGGCTATTGCCGATCTGGCGGCCTATAAATCGGCCGTTGCTGCCGGGGACGAGAATGCGAAAAGTACTGCCCTTTCCCGTTTTCGCATTAATGAAGAGTATATGGGCTTTGGCTATATGAAGGCGCCGGAAGATGCGGTGCCTTCCGTACCGACAACCTTTTATAGTTTTCACTATATGGTCTTTGCCGGTAGTGCCATTATCGGTCTGATGTTGTTATTTTTATGGCTTTCGCTACGTGGTAATATTGAGCGTCAGCGCCTGGTGCAGTTGCTTGGCCTGCTCAGTTTCCCGATGATGTACCTTGCCTCCGAAATTGGCTGGGTGGTGGCTGAGGTTGGTCGTCAGCCCTGGGTTATGGAGGGCAAGCTGCTTACCAGTATGGCATCAACCCAGATTTCATCCGGCAGTGTAAAGGTAACATTCTTTATTTTCCTGGTGCTGTTTACCATTTTGGCACTGGCAGAGGTGGGGATTATGATAAAACAGATCAATATTGGCCCGGAGGAGAAGTGAGATGATAGGTAATCTGGATACGTCAATTTTACAAATGGTCTGGTGGGTATTGTGTTCTGTTGTTGGATCACTCTTTCTTTTTCTCACCTTTGTTCAGGGTGGGCA
>PDWI01007113.1_pt1 | contig 14281 bp, 8 predicted proteins | sample 1430891 | NCBI WGS metagenome assembly PDWI01 (sample SAMN01162508, study PRJNA174530) | Oral metagenome, whole genome shotgun sequencing project. | biome: Marine environment; feature: Marine mammal; material: Swab sample of the gingival sulcus; isolation source: swab sample of gingival sulcus...
ATTCCGCCATTTGCATACCTTGGACGAAATTCCCCCGCGATTGCGTGAAAAAGTGTTCCTGAGCTTGTTTGAAAAAGCACAAATAGCGCGCTTTGAACCGCAAGAGCGCTTGGCTTATGAGTCCAGCTTGAAATATTACCGTGACCTGAAAAATGTGATTGATACTGCACGGGATGAGGGTAGAGAGGAAGGCAGGCAGGAGGGTATGCAGGAAGGACAACACAATAAATCTTTAGAGATTGCCCGTAATCTATTGAGTATGGACAATGCCATGACGGATGAGCAAATTGCTCAAATTACAGGCTTGTCGGCAGAAGAAATTAGCGGTTTGCGTTTATCAGCTCTATCTCAATCTGGAAGTTATTGATCGCGCCAAAACAAAAGAACAAAAGCTTATAGCCCTCGTATCTGCTAGGTAAAACGCCTTGACAAACCTAACAGGATTCCAAAACCTTGGCTAAAAAGAAACCATTAGATAATCTGTTTGGAACAACAGACACTTCGACTCAACGGACAGAAGTGTCTGCCTATGTCTGTCAGATTAAGTCTGAGCTACTAAACGACTGCATATCACGGGCTAAGATTCTTCAAGTCACGGCGTAGTATTTTGCCTACATTGCTTTTCGGTAGCTCTTTGACGAATACATATTGCTTGGGACGCTTATAGCCGGTCAGCTCTTGTTTACACCATGCTTTCAGCTCTTCTTTGCTTAGGCTTTCATCCTTTTTGACTATAAAGGCTTTGACGGCCTCACCTGAATTCTCATCGGAAATACCGACCACCCCCGCCTCTAGGACTTTGGGGTGTACAGTCAGTACGTCTTCCACTTCATTTGGGTAAACATTGAAACCAGACACCAGAACCATGTCTTTGAGACGATCTACCAGTTTGACAAAACCTTTTTCATCAATAACAGCCACATCCCCAGTACGTAACCAACCCTCTTGATTCATAACCTTGTCGGTTTCATCTGGACGCTGCCAGTAGCCTTTCATAACCTGCGGACCACGTATCCATAATTCACCAGGTTTATGTAATGCTGTTTCTTTGCCGGTGTCCGGGTTCAGTGTCATGATTTCCGTTGAGGGAATGGGTAGGCCAATCATGCCATTGTAATCTTGCAGATAGCTTGGGTTAATACAGACAGCCGGTGAGGTTTCTGTTAAACCATAGGCTTCTAACAAGGTGACTCCAGTGACTTTTTTCCAGCGTTCTGCAACAGCCTTTTGTACGGCCATACCACCGCCTAAGGTAATTTTCAGGCCGGAGAAGTCGACCTCTTCAAAGCCAGGTGAATTCAGGAGGGCATTGAACAAGGTATTGACGCCTGTAATAAAAGAAAATCGTTCTTTCTTTAGCTCCTTAATAAAGCCTGGAAAGTCACGTGGGTTGGTAATCAAGATATTTTTTGCGCCAATCTTAACGGCAAACAAAGCATTAGCCGTCAAAGCAAATACATGATACAGCGGCAAGGCGGTAATAAAGATTTCCTCACCTATTTGCAAGTTATGGTTGGTCCAGATTTCGGCTTGTAGCAGGTTACTGATCATATTGCGATGTGTGAGCATTGCACCTTTAGCTACACCTGTTGTACCGCCGGTATATTGTAAGTAAGCAACATCTTCATTTTGTAATATTGCATCTTGATAGACGGATTGAACACGTGCGCCACGTTGCAACGCTTGTTTGAAAGGAATTGCATTCGGCAGAGAAAAGGGGGGAACCATCCTTTTAATGTATTTCACCACCAGATTGACAATCATGCCTTTTAAGCCGCCCAGCATGTCACCAATACCTGTGATAATAACGTGCTCGACCGGTGTGTCGTCAATCACATCCGCTAAGGTATGAGCAAAATTTTCTAAAATAACAATGGCTTTTGCACCGGAGTCTTGGAGTTGATGGCGCAGCTCACGGTCGGTGTACAGCGGATTGGTATTGACTACAATCAAACCAGCACGCAGCGCAGCAAACATCGCAATTGGGTATTGCAGCAGATTAGGCATCATAATGGCGATGCGGTCGCCTTTTTGTAGTCCTAGGTCTTGATGCAGGAAAGCAGCAAATTGTCGGGTGAGTTCTCCCATTTCACGATAACTAATGCTTTTGTCCATATTGACGAAAGCTGCCTTGTCACTAAACTCATTGACACTTTGTATGAACAAATCCGGCAAGGAAGCGTAAATATCTGGATTGATCTCAGCCGGAATACGGGGTGGATAACTTTTTAACCAGATTTTTTCCATACAGTTTCTCCTCCAAATGATGATATAAGCTGTTATTGATTAAGTTATTACGGTTTTAAGCAAATAGTTTTTCAATTTTATGAGTTTACCTGATTATTCTCCCACAATCGCAGCGTTTTGGATAAGATTCTCTACTGAAGTTGCCTAGTTTTTGTTGCAGGGAGAGCGCAGGCTTTGGGAATACTTTCCAGCAACTGCCCGGGTGTATCGCCGAATATATCCGCCAGCAAAGTTTTGGAGGTAGCTGTAAGCGATGCTCGACTCAAAACACGTGGCGCAAATAGCATTTCCTGCACAAAAACTTGGTTTTCGTACAATATATCCTCTGGCGATGGGTTGAAGGCGCTATGTTGTGTGACGCGGGCTAAGCGTCCTAAATTAATGCCTCGGCCATCATCCAGAATCAACATATGTGGGCAAAGCTGCTGATAAGGGTCGGGGCGCGGGAAATCAATCACAGCCAGTAATACATAAGCTTGGTCAGAGAGTTTCACACCTGCATTAATCTGCGTCATATTAATTTCTGCGAGGTAAACCGTTTGCCCTATCGCTTGGCGCAACAAGTCTAATTGTTGATAATAAATAGGAGAAGGCCAGATGCTTTCTTTTTCAGGGGACGATTCTGCCACAACGAGTGCCTCTATGCTGATATGCTGGCAATAAGATGATTCAATTAATAGCAAGCCTGCCATGCTATTATACTGCTCTTTAACTCATGATAGGGTCTGTTATTGTAAGCGTTTATGAAACAGGATGCAGATGTACGTTTAAAGCAATTGACCCATTGGGTACACGGCTTTCCTGAGTGGCGTGAAGCGAATATTGAGGTTGCTTCCGCTGATGCTAGTTTCCGCCGTTATTTCCGTATTCGCCAACAAGGCCGCACAGCCATTGTGATGGATGCACCGCCGGAAAAAGAAAATAGCCAGCTCTTTGTAGCAATTGCCAGCTATCTGGAAGCTGCGGGTGTGTATGTGCCGCGCATTTGGAAGCAGAACCTGACCGCAGGTTTTTTATTGCTGGAAGATTTGGGCGATATACTCATTTATAGTCAATTAAAACCGTCCAATGCTGACCGTATTTATACGCAAGCTATGCACAGCTTGCTGCGCATTCAACAGGCTGATACGCGCCAATTATCTTCTTATAGCGCTGCATTCTTGCGGCAAGAAATGGAGATAATGCCTGCTTGGTTTCTATACAAGCATTTAGGTTTGAAAGCCACAGCTATCCCACACGCATTAATTGATAAAACGTTTAGCGCCTTGGTGGCTGCGGTTATAGAACAGCCACAAGTTTTTGTACATCGTGATTTTCATTCGCGCAATTTGATGTTGACGCCTGCGGGCAAGCTGGCTGTGATTGATTTTCAAGGTGCATTGCTGGGTGCTGTAACTTATGATTTAGTATCTTTATTGCGCGATTGTTATATCTATTGGCCGCCGCAGCAAGTGAGCCAGTGGGTCAATCAATATCGTCAACAAGCTATTGCAGCAGGACAGTTAGCAGCAGATGTGGATGAAGCTACGCTTCAACGTTGGTTTGATCTGACAGGTTTGCAGCGTCATATCAAGGTATTAGGTATTTTTGCGCGGCTTTATCACCGTGATGACAAGGCCGGCTATCTCAAAGATTTACCCTTGGTATTGAGTTATGTAATGAGCGTGGGGGCACAACATGCTGAAACGGCTGAGCTAGTGAGTTGGATGCAGTCTGTGGGCATTGCCGAGCGCATTGGTTTGGTAGAGTTAGCCGCATGACGGCTCATACTGTTAGCAAAGCCATGATACTCGCGGCGGGTCACGGTACACGCATGCGTCCTCTGACAGACCAAACGCCCAAGCCTTTGCTCAAAGTAGGTGGTAAATCCCTATTGGAATGGCATCTGGAAAAGCTGGCGCAGGCAGGTTTTCGGGAAGTGGTGATCAATATTGCTTGGTTAGGCTGGCAAATTCCTGAAGCTTTGGGCGATGGCTCGCGCTGGGGTTTGCAATTGCACTATTCGGATGAACAAAAAGAAGGCGCTTTGGAAACCGCAGGTGGTATCTTAAAAGCTTTGCCTTTATTAGATGATGCGCCTTTTTGGGTGGTGAATGGGGATGTTTGGTGCGATTATCCTTATCAGCCACTAAGTTTGGGTAAGGATGATTTGGCACACATTGTCCTAGTGGATAATCCACCACAACATCCACAAGGCGATTTTGTCTTGGAGCAGGGTAGAGTTCTCAGTGAGTATAAGACGGCTAGTAAGCTGACCTTTAGCGGGATAGGTTTGTATCGCCCAGCCTTATTTGCTGAATTGGCGTATGGTTCACATAAATTAGCTCCTTTATTGCGTCAAGCTATGCAGGCAAGACGAGTCAGTGGTGAGCATTATCGAGGGCAGTGGCAAGACATTGGCACACCGCAGCGTTTGCGGGAATGGGATGCGGTTTTACAAAAAAAGGGACGTTTTTCTTAAAACGTCCCCTACGTTATTGAAAAAGAACTGTGTAAGCTTCCGGTAAACCTTTACTCGTTTTCTACAGCTTCCTCTTCGTTAACCGTTTCGGTGCTTGCCTCCACTGCTGCTTCCACAGGTTCAGCAGCTTCAGTGGTTGCTTCCACAGGTTCAGCAGTTTCAGTGGCTACTTCACTAGTGTTTGTGTTTGCACCATCTGGCAAATTTTTCACAATTTGCACCATAAAGCCTACTGTATTGCCACGAATATCGGGCGCATACATCGCTTCACCGTGTGTGCCCGGGAAGTAGAAGTCGCCGAGGAAAGCAGCATTGAGTGGAATGATCAATTGCTTACTGTCAGTATTTTCCAAGTCAAAGTAACTTAATACTCGATCATCACGCACATCTTGATAATTCAAGTCCGCTTTGGCCGCATTGGCAGGTTCACCGATTTCCATACCTGAAGGCACAACACTGCTAAAGGCTAAATGCTTTAAGTCACGCCCACTTTCATTGTGCACAGTGATCTTGAGCACATAGTCTTCACCTTGTTCCAGCAACAAGGGTGATAAAGCAGGGGCTTGTGCGAAGTCCCAGACTACTTCGCCTGCACTGTCTTCCAGTATCGCTTGCACAGTCAAACCATTAGCAGTGGCGACTTCATCACCTACAGGAGCAATACCTCGTTGGGACACATTGGCATACAAGGTGTGTTGTGTGTCGTTGTGTAAGGCTAGCTTGAAGGTTTGATCACCAACGGCCAGCAGTTTCTCTAGCACGGATTGTCCGCCCTTGAGAGCTGTGGCAGCACCATCATCTAGGCTTATTTGTACGGCGATGGGCTCGCCCTGATTTTGCAGGTAATGAGCTACTGCCATCAATGACCAAGCAATATCATGTGTATTAAAACGATAGCCTTGTTCATCTTTACCCAGTTCTTCCGCGATCTGCTTTACCAAAAGCTCCGCATCTTGTGGCTTTTCTAGTGCCATAATGCTTTGCAGTTGTATACCTAGTATGCCCAAGCGATTGCTAAAGCTTATATCAGGATTGGGAGCAATGGTTTGGGTAGCAACCAAGCCGCGCGTGGTGTCTGCTGCTGCTTGTGCTTGACCAGCGTGTTGATAAGCTGCTGCGAGTAGCCAGCGTGCCTGCGGATTAGCACGACCAGATTCACGCAAACGGTTCATTGCACCTAATTGAGGTTTACCAGCCAAGGCCAATACATACAAACGGTATGCTTGGATTTGGCTCAGATCACCCTGCTGCATAGCCGCTGTCCATTGCTGTGCTTGATTGTATTGATACGCTAGCCAGCCAGACAATAATGAAATGGGTACATTATAGCCTTGCTTTTGAGCTTCCAGCAGGAAGTGGCCGGCGTAAATACTGGCCCATTCATTGGCTTCATTAGAACCAGGCCAATACATTAGATCGCCACTAGCAGCTTGGAAAGCATTCAGTTTTTGAATGGCTGCTTTGACATGCTTTTCGACTTTTTGCTGGCGTTCTGTATCCAATTGCATCAGCTTAGGCAAATACAACTGTGGGAAAACGGTTGAAGTCGTTTGTTCCAGACAACCATGCGGGTAATTCAGCAGGTAATCTAGGCGCTGTTCTAGTTTCAGATTAGGTAGCGCTGCAAGTTCCAAGGTAGTTTGATTACTACCTGCCAAGCCGTAGGGTTGTATCTGCTGTGACCAGTCTCCATTGGCTGGAATCTCTGCACTAAGGGTGCGTACACTCGGCAGATTAGGTGGCTGAATGGCTATATCTACTGCGTGGCTACTGCTCAAATCACCGCTGCTAGCGGTAAAGCGTAATTTACCCTGCATCGCTTGCGCGCCGGCTTGTATGGCTAGTGTTGCCAGCTTTTCACCAGGGGCTGTGAAATCTAGTGTTATCGGTGCGCCTACCTTGGCAAAAGCAGCATTAGCTTCCGCCTGTATTTCTACCTGTTTGACTTCATCTGAACCGACAAAGACGGTCAAAGGCACTGCTACCGATTCATTTGTCTTTAGGGTACGTGGTAGGGAAGACAGCAGCATGAGGGGCTTGCGCACAAAGACCGATTGTTCCGCTTTGCCATAGGCATTATCTTCGGCGGCAACGACCATAATGCGCACTGCACCCAGATAAGTCGGTAGCTCTACGGTATGTTCACGGCTTTGTCCTGCTTCCAAATGGAAAGCACCAAGGAAACGTACAACTGGTGGGAAGCGTTTGGGCTTATTGGCGTCGTCGTCAATCTGTACTTCATCGCCACCACCCAGTGCCAACATGCGTTCCAATTTACCACCATACGCACCAATAACATCATCAAATAAATCCCAGGTTTTGATACCCAAAGCTTCCTTGCGGTACAGTGCAGCGTGTAAATCGGGTGTTTTAAAGCGTGTCAGCCCCAGCAGACCTTCATCTATCACAGCAACGGTATAATTCATGGCTTTGCCAGACTGTTCACTGACCGTAAATGTTTGCTGGCCTTCGGGTTGCCATTCTTCTGGCGCATTAATCACTGGATTAAGTCGTGTTGCTGGATTCTCTACTTTGAGCGGAATAATGCCGTAGAGACGAATCGGACGGTCATTTTGCTTGCCTTGATGCGGCTGAATCAGCGTAATACTAACATAAACATTGGGTGTCATTGCCGCTGTAATTGGAATTTCGGTTTGAGTACGCTCTTCACCCAGATTAATCCAACGGTACTCTAAAATGCGACTGCTGGTTTCCAAAGTCATGAGCGCACGGCCAGCCGGTGCTTCAGGTAATTGAATCTGTGCGGTTTCGCCGACTTGATAGCTTTCTTTGTCGCTGCTAAAGCGTAGCATGCTAGCAGCGCCGCTGCCTTCTTCTTGCGCGCGCCCAGCCCAACCCGGCCAATCGATATAAACCGTTTTGCCAGTACAATGTTTGCCTTGCAGGTCACAAGCGCGCACAAAATAGCGTCCCCAGTCAGGGTATTTGATTTGGAACTGCCAAGTACCCCGCCCATTCTCGGTGCTGATAATAGCTTGTTGTAGCTGACTGCTGTGATCGGCATCAGCGTATTCGGCTAGTGAGTCAGGGGTTTTATCCCACCACCATTTCCAGTCGATTTTGTACAATGTCACCTCGACTTGGGGTAGGGAAACCTCCTGACCTTCAGCATTCAAGCTGGCAATTTCAACCGTATGATCTACATCGGTCAGCAGCATGCCGCGTTCAGCATCGCCTTTGGGCAATTTGATGCCAACATAGTTTTCAAAGGGATAATAATCAATCGATTGTTTGGCGGTACTAAAGCCACCACCCTCTTCATATACGCGACTGGTAAACCAAGCGCTGAGTATGCCAGGTGCAGGCTGTTGGGGTTGGAAGTTTTTCTGGAAGCGTAGATAGCCTTCAGCATCCAAGCGCCCCTCGACTAATTGTTGCGCCTCACTATCTAGTGAGCGTGCTGGATCGTCAAAGACATAATCATTTAGGCGACCAAACTTAGTGGTCTTTTCACGCAAGCGCACAATCACATCGGCTTTCAGGTGACTGGCTGTACCACCGTGTAGCCACTGTCCAAACAGGCTTGCTTCAGGCAAATCTTTATAGCCATACAGCGCTGGTACGTCATAATCTAACTCGACTTTCAAACGATTAGGGCGCACCGTTTCAATCTTGATAGTTTTATTGAAAGTGTTGCCACCTAAACGGGCTTTTACCAACCAATCGCCGGTGGGATCATTCTCATCGGTGTTTAGCGTAAAAGTATAGAAAGGGCCAACGGGGTCTTTATTGGTAATAACTTGTTTGACCTTGCCAGTGGGGTCAATCAGTTGCAAGGTAACAGGGTGTTTTTCTGGTAAGGTATTCGCACGATCCTGTAAAACAAAGCTCATGTAAATGTTATCACCAGGCCGCCAAACGCCACGTTCGCCGTATAAATAGCCTTTTAAGCCTTGTTGCACAGTTTCACCCCCGACATCGAACTGGCTAATGGCTAGGGCGGCATTCGCATTTAGCTTGAGATAGCCTATATCGCCATCTTTGCGAGCAATGAGCAGAAAAGGCGTAGCCTTGTCTAAATTGAGGCTGGCGAAGCCCCTGGCATCTGTCGTGGCTTTGGCTAAAACCTGTCCTTGGAAGTTTTGAATTTCTAGTGCAGTGCTGTCCAGCGGTTGCGCGTTACGCAAATCTGTCACAATCACATTCACTCTGCCATTAGCCTCCCGTTTGGCAAGTAAGCCGATATTGCTGGCAATAAAATTATGAGCGCTGGTGACTTTATTACTTTGATAGTAGTAGTAATTATCGTTGCAGGGATTTTCGCGTTGTTCCCAATCGTACTCAAAATTCAAATCATCAGAGTTAGAGGTATTGGCGTAGTAATCTGATATGCCATCCCAACCGCTTGCTTCACGTGTGTCAGTATCTTCATAGTTTTGTAAAGTGGGCTCGTTAATTTTTGGGGGCTTAGGTGTACCCGCCGGGCAGGTGTAAGTAGAGTGACGACGGTCTACAGCGAGCTCTAAGCGGTATAAAGTACCGGGCTTGGTTTTAAGTAATTGTGAGGCATCCAGTGTATAGCGATTCCATTGATTGGGATTAGCGCTATTGAGTGGAATCGTTTTGCGCCATAAATAACGACCAACCCGTTCGGTTTCGTAATCACCATTTAAGGTATTGACTTGCAGGAATTGCTGAAGATTATCGGGGTAGATTTCAAATGCAGTAACTTGTACCGCATTGACGGCTTGCGCCTCAAAAGGAATTTCAAGGTATTGACCGTCAGGCAGTATGCTGCCGCGTCCGACAAAACGGATTTCTGGTTTGGGGGCTTCTAGCTGAATTTTTTGTTCAAAACGTTCGGGCAGTTTGCCTAAGCGTTCATTATCAGCGCGTACACCCGCACTAATAACGAGTGTATGCGTACCCGCTTGAATGTCATCACTTGGATAAACTAGCAGGCGATTGCCAACGATTTGAGTACGTATTTTGTTAGTGCCTAATTGCACTAATCCGGTTATGTCCTGGCGGTGATCCAAGGGATCGGAAAAAGTAATGGCAATATACGGTTTGCTGTTTTCGTTGGAGCGTTCAGTTTGGATGCGCGTGACACGGAAGGTCTCTTGACTGGGGACAGGTAGTTCCATTTTGCCAGTGCTATTGATGCCTTTGGCATTAATAATGCTGCCATTCCAGCTTAAAACCAAGTCAGTTGCAAAAGTTTCACGCGGGATATTAGTAATGCTGAAACGATGTTCAGTACCTGTCAGATTGTGTTCCCAAGTCAGTGGCAGATTTTGTTGCTGTACCTTCGCCGTGAGTACTTTTGCAATGGCATCCGCTGCGGCGTAGTCAGAGGTATATAGCGTACCTTGTAGCTGCATAGCCTGCGTGCTGTCGGCTTGAGGGGATAAGCCTTGGGTTTTAACTTCTATTTCCATATTGGGCGTTTGGAAGGGGAAGCTCAATGTGCCCGTATCGGCTGGAATATTCAGTAAACCTTGTGGATTTAAAGTCAGAGTATAGCTTTGGCCTGAAGCTAGCGGTTCATCTGGTTCAAAGACTAATTGGTGGCTTGAGTCTACTCTGGTTTTGCCGCTAATAGCACCCTTCAGGCTTAATACATTTTCCAGCGTGCTGTTCACTTGTTCGGTTGGCACAATGGCTCGGCGGAAGGTCAGTATCAGTGGGGTATTACGCCCGACTTGTCCTTTAGGGAATTGACTAAGTAATTCACTGAGTTGCAGTGCTTTTTGCTGGGTTGTTACCTTAGCATCGAGCTTATTGGATGACTGAGCGGCTAGGTTACTGCCTGAGATAGCAGCCAGATTGCTGCTAATGGTGACGGATTTATCTGATCCGCAGCCGCTGATTAGTCCGCCTAGCACTATCAGTGTAGTGGCTAACAAGCGCGTCCAGTGCGACTTTGTTCTTGGTGTATGCATAATTGCATCCCCCGCGTATGGTGGTAATAATGGTTTTACAATGATGTTCTCATTCTAAACAAGTCTAGTCTATGGTAATGCAGTTGTGGGGTAATGGGTGCAGATAATTTTGGTTTGTGTTTCTGCGATGGCTTCATCTTCGAGGCTATGGCCTACGCTTCTGTAGCTCGGGCAGAAAAAATTCACTGACCAGAAACGGTTTGTCCGCGCCAGTGAATAGCGTTTTGCGTCCACATAGTGACCCTGATAACTCCATAACATGGCGTAAGTTTTGGAATAGGCGATTTGTTATAGGCAAACTGGCATAGTGCATATTGGCGCGTTGCAAGATGGGTTCGGAGAATATCCAATGCCCCAATGGGCGGTTACCTAATTCGCGCAATGCTTCATAAGAGCCGTGGAGTGCCACTTCCGGTAGCAATGAGCAGGCAAAGACTAAAGGTGTTTCTCCATCACACAGTAGTACTTCACGATGCAATAGTGCATGACCGGCTTCAATATGCAGTTCTTTTTCAGTAAAAGCAGGGGCTGCAATGAATTGATGAATCAGTACTTTGACCTGCAAGTCATGTTGACAGACTTGGCGTATTTTTTGAGTCAATGAGCCTTGATCTTGTAACCATTGAGCTTGCCAAGCGGTTAACAGGGAAGAGGAGGTCAATGGCTTCCAATCGGCAGAAAATAAGATATCCATAATGTGCTTGTAATAGACAGTTCGGCGATTTGGGGAACTGCATCATAACCGATTTGATCCCCTCTTTACGGTTTTGGATTGATTTGATCTTGGTTTAAGTTTGGTTTAACTGGGGGGTATTTGGATTTTATTCGGTTCATCTGATTTTCACCGCCACCTGTTTATCATTAACCTGTTTAATCAATAAAAAATTGTTAATAGCGTTATGGATCCACTGCTTCGCAGTGAATTATCACGATAGCCAATTTTCCCATCGGGGTGAATGAAGGATAAAAATACATGAAAAATACACATTTGCTTCTCTCGGTAATTTTTCTGCTTGGCATGCTAAGCGCATGCAGCGATAGTAGTAGCACGACAGGACCTTGTATTGGTTCAGGATGTCCGGGGGCTAATACAGCACCTAGCGACGGCACGGGTAATCATGCGCCAGTAGCCAATGCCGGACAGGATCAGTCTGTTACAAAAGGTTCAACCGTTACACTAAGTTGTTCAGGCAGTTCGGATGCTGATGGTGATACGTTATCTTATAACTGGGGCATTTTAGGCATGCCTAAAGGTAGCCAAGCAAGTTTGCAGAATCCGACGAGTTGTAGTCCCAGTTTTGTCGCGGATATTAAAGGTCATTTTGTGCTGACATTGTTGGTGAGCGATGGCAAATTGACTCACTCAGATACGGTTACGGTTCGGGTGGGCAGTGGCTCTAGTGCTAATCAAGCGCCTCAAGCCAAAGCAGGGGCGGATAAGCATGTTTTGCTTTCTGAGGTGATTACTTTAGATGGCAGTGCTAGTACAGATGCAGACAATGATCCATTGACCTATGCTTGGACTTTATCTGCTGTGCCTGAAGGTAGTCGTGCAAGCTTGACAGATGCAAACACAGCCAAGCCTAAACTGACACCTGATGTAGAAGGTGAGTATGTCGTTGTCTTGCAGGTCAATGATGGCAAAGTGGATAGTGTACCAGCCAAAGTAGTCATTACTGCACATAGGGCTTTGACTCGCCTGGGCTATGATGTGATTGACGCTGAATACAGTGATGCTTTGGATCGCTTAATTATGGTGTCAGCTTCACCCAATCGTCTACATATTTACAATCCTGAAGTAGGTACTGAACAAACGGTTGACTTGAGTGCTATACCAACTAGTGTTTCCGTTAGTCCTAACGGTAAATATGCTGCTGTCGGCCATAATCAATCTATTTCCTATGTTAATTTGAGTGCTGCAACTTTAGATAAAACACTGAATGTTGCGACAGATGTTGGTGATATTGTGCTGGCGGGTAATGGTTATGTGCATGCTTTTCCCAAAGAGGCTGAGGAGGGTGCTATTGTGCGTATTCATTCCGTTAATATTGCCACGGGAACAGACACTGAACATAGTGGTACTACCGCTATTTCAGGTGGGATACGAGCTGTTTTGCACCCCAGTGGTGAGTCTATGTATGGTGTCAGAACCAGCCAGTATTTGACCGAAGATTTGGAAAAATACACGATTAGCAGTGGGGTTGCCGCTTATGCTTATGACTCCATTTACGATGGTGAACACCCTTTGTGTGGTAATTTGTGGCTGACTCAAGATGGTGCTGGCATTTTTACGGCCTGTGGCAATGCGTTTAGAACGGGAACTACGCAGCAAAACGACATGATCCAGCGGACGACTTTGGGGCAATTAACGCGGATACGCTATCTGGATGATCATAAGGGTAAGAAATTACTGGCTGTGATCCCGGGGGCGTTGAGCAGCAATGGTAATACTGATGCAGTATTGCAATATTATAATAGTATTGATTTGTCGCTCATCGTCGCTTTACCTTTACCGCAATTTGTTGAACAAAACCAAGTTTATACGGGACATGGCCGCTATGTGTTCTTCAAGCAGTCTGGTGATGTGGTTCATATTATTCTGCAAGCGGATGCTTCTGCTGGGATTGAGAATGATTACAGTGTAATTACTTATCGGACACCCAGCGAATAATTCCGTTATTGCTTAGTTTTCATGTTTTTCTACCAGCCCTGGTGAGCTAGTCTTGCTGGGGTCTTTTTTTAGGTGCTTAAATGATTAGCAAGTTTTGAACTGAGTAGTTTAGTATTAGGTCAATGCTGTTGAGGGTTTTTGGTATAACGTGAGGGTGTCATCACATGAAAAGTTCACGCATGTTTTCTATGAGTTTGTTGCTTTTGTCTGCTTGTTTGGCAAGCGGTGTTGTGTCTGCGGATCAGTGCCAACTGATTCCAAGCGAACAAATGAGTAAAGCCTTGGATCATATTAAACCGAATAGCCAATATGTTCGCTTCTGTGAGCCTTGTGGCGATAAAAACTTCTATCAGCAGTCGGTTCAAACGGTTGAGTCATTACGAGTGAGTCAGGAAGCATTTGATGACGAGGTTTTGTGGGAGTTATTTCTGAATGATCGTAGTATCGACTTGGCTTATATTTTTGTGCGTACGGCTGAAGGTTCATCCGGTGGAAGAGTAGTGATTAGTAACGCAGCACGGTAGATAAAATTAGAATATCATTAATGATAATTGTTATCACTTGAGGCTGCAAACCTGAAGTGATTGATCTGTATTGCAAGTTTGTTTTGCAAGACACCTGATGTAGCAGCTTAGCGATGATATGTTTGACAATCACCATCTTTTTAGGATCGTTTTGCTGAAAAAGACCGTTGAAACCTTATTTGCATGGGCTGATCTCGCTAAAAGTATCAATGCCAAGCCCAAGGTTTTACCCTAAAATCGGCCTATGTCTGACAAACCCCTTACCCATTCTTCTGATTGCCAGCAAATGTTGCTGAATTTCACCCATCAACGGGGTGATAAAGGGGCTGCCTTGCTGAATACTTTGCAGCGTTATATCCAGTATTGTACTTACAAATCACATAGTCTGAATCCTGAAGATCAGCAGGAGGTATTACAGGAAGTGTGTATTAAGCTACTGCGTCAACATCAGTCACCGAAGCCACCGATAGAA
>PDWI01007060.1_pt1 | contig 14280 bp, 9 predicted proteins | sample 1430891 | NCBI WGS metagenome assembly PDWI01 (sample SAMN01162508, study PRJNA174530) | Oral metagenome, whole genome shotgun sequencing project. | biome: Marine environment; feature: Marine mammal; material: Swab sample of the gingival sulcus; isolation source: swab sample of gingival sulcus...
GAGTACGCGACAGGTCAAGCTAATCAGTCTGCTCTTGTCTTCCCTGTTTACAAAGGAGAGACAGCGACTTATGAAATCGCTAACGGCAACGACGCTGCTGATATTCCTTGCTTCTACGTTTGGGCTTTCCAAAAGGCAACATTGAAGGGTAAGCCTTTCCCAGTGCAAGTTCGTTATAAGGTTACAGCGGACGGCGAAGAGCAAACAACACGTACTTTCAATGTTTACGCGCCAACGTCTAAGGTTACACCAAGCGAAAAGATGTTTGACGATGGCTACGTCTACAATACAGTCTTGACAATCGACCCAAGCAACAACGTTGGTGGTAGCACTGGTTCGGATTGGAGCGACGGCGGTATCCGTGGCAACTTCCGTGACAACGTGGTTAATCCACTGGCTCTTGTGGCGAAGTACGACATTGCAAAACTTCCACAGCCAATTACTGGCACAGAAGAGCTTCAGTTTGTTGAGAATTTTAGTCCAAAAGTAGATGGCGAAGATTATGTAGCTGACTACTCACTGTACGAAGATGGAAAAGATGTTGGTCTTTACACTTGGGCAGAAGCTATGCGTCTATTTGGCTATGATGTGCCAGATGATATGTACGTAAATATAAGACTATCTCTGGGCAAGATTATTATTTGCCTAATCGTTTTGAAATGCATTCTATTTTTCCTGCTCGTATTTCTGTAGCTGAATCTCAAGCTATTCAAACTCAAAATCAATTAAATAAAAATCCCCAGTTAGTTACCTTTACAAATGAGTGGGAAGGTCTTTTAGAGGCTGACGGAGTACGTAAGATTGGACAAGTATCTCCAACAGTTTATAAGGAAGGTTTAAAGAAAGTTCAGATTGGTGATGAGTTTTTAGATCCACATGATTATTACGATGAATATAAAACCGTAAATATTGGCGAAAATGATACAGACAAGGCGAATTATGTAACTTATGCTATTCGCTTTAAAGGAACAAAGTATGAATCAGCTTGGCGATATGAGTTCAAGAAGAATATAGCTAAGAATGGTGGTAATCGTTTGATCATCAAGAATGTAATGCTTTGGATGAATTCTGGTAAAACTCTCACACAAGGAACTAACAGTATTGCGTTAGAGGAGTTCTTCAATAAGAGTAATACTGTAGAACGAATAATTCCTGCTTATGGTTTTATTCCCTCTAAAGGAACTATTACTGATATCTCATCTATGTCTTTAACGGGGTTCAGATACGTCAATTTGTGGTTGTCTACAATTGTTGATGAAGAACGAGCATACACAATTTATGCTGGTGAAACTAGTTCTCCTTTTTCTATAATTGGAACAGATGAGCGTTATTATGGTTTTGCTATTCGTCCATTTGCTCGCAACTAAGTGTTATTATTAAGAAAGGAGTGAGACTTAGTCTTGCTTAAGATATTAGGCGAGAGGGTGCCTTATTTGATAAAGCACCCTCTCTCTTTTTAACCATTTTATTAACTAAGCCTTCCCAATTCTTTGGGAAGCGAAAAAGAGCCGCAAAAGGACGGCTCGTAGGTGCAAATCCTACCTCTCCCGATGAGGTGCAAAATGTTGCATATTTTGGAGCTTTTTATAGCCATAAGGCTAGTATTTGTTACCCATAGGGGTAGCAACCAGTACCCATAAGGGTACGAAAAATTACCCATAAGGGTAGCGAGCGCTAGGCATATGGGTAAGAAACCTTAGGCATAAGGGTTCCAAAAAGTAGGCATTATGCTAGCGAAAGGGAGGTCAGTTTAATCCAATGTTAAAATATAAAATAGTCGAGCAAACAGCTCGTTTAGGGAAGTATGAAGGGCAGCAGGTTCAGGTTGCTCAGCAGATACTCACAGGACAGGTAACGTATCGTCAATTGTGCGAACGTTTGTCTAAAGACACAACTGTCGGACAAGCGGATATTCGTGCCGTGTTGTATCAATTGGCTGACGTGGTTGCCGAATATATGGAGCTGGGTATGTCGGTTGATTGTGGAGAATTAGGACGTTTCCGTCCGACTTATGGTTCTCGTCAAGTGCCTGTAGGCGAAAAGTTCACCCACGAAGACTTGCGCAGTCCGAAGATTACTTTTGTTCCTCGTCAGAAGTTCAAAGAGTTTAGGTATCGCGCTCAGTTCGAACGCATCTCCGACAAAAAGGATGAAGAAGAGAACGCTTCGGCTGGCTCAACAACCGAAGGCGAAAGCGAACCACTCGGTCCAAACGAGAACCACACAGGATTATAAAACTTTGGCTTATATACCAAAATGCTAAGGAGCGCTCCATAACGCTCCTTATGCTTTTATACTTGCTATCTGATAATACATTAGGAAGTTAAATCGCTTGCTTAGCAGTCAAACAAGACCAAATCATAGAATTTACTAAAGGTGATATCAATCATTTATCAAGACGTATCATTTATTGAGGAAATGGTTTCTCAAACCTGATAACTTTTATTCAACATCATAGTATGAGGTATCTAAATCTTTATCCTTTTGGAGAGAATACTAATTTGATTTGTAAGGAAACTCATCTAAAATACGAAAGTCTCTTATACAGGAAGAAGTAATTATTTTGTTTTAATAGGGGCAGGACTTTTATAAAAATACCCAAATCCGTATAAACAAATACGGACTTGGGCACAAAAGTTATGACTTAGAACTTTTGTCGGACAGCATTATAATCTATTAAAAGACTTACTTCTTTAGTTCATACAAATCACTAATAGACTCGTGATTTACAACACGTTTAATTGCCTCTGAAAATACGTCAGAAACAGAAAGAATATTAATCTTTGAAGATTCTTTTCTAAGAGGAATAGAATCTGTAAAGATGATTTCAGTCAAAGCAGAAGCTTCAATACGTTCTGTTGCAGGGTCACTCAACACAGCGTGACTAGCAAATGCTCGTACACTCTTAGCTCCATTTTCAATCATCAAATCGGCAGCTTTAGTTATCGTACCTGCTGTATCAACAATATCATCTATTAGTAGGACATCTTTACCTTCAACTTCTCCAATAATACGCATCTCTGCAACCTCATTAGCTTTCTTTCTTTGCTTGTGGCAAATAACCATTGGAATTCCCAAAGTTTTAGCATAAGAGTTTGCACGCTTTGCACCACCAACATCTGGAGTTGCCATTACGGCATTCTCTAAATCAATAGTTTTACGAATGTAATCAAAGAATACTGTAGAGGCATATAAATGGTCTACAGGAACATTGAAGAAACCTTGAATTTGATCTGCGTGTAAATCCATTGTGATAAGACGAGTAATTCCAGCTGCACTAAGCATATCTGCAATCATCTTTGCCCCAATAGATACACGAGGTTTGTCTTTTCTATCTTGTCTTGCCCATCCAAAATAAGGAATAACTGCAGCTATATAGTGTGCTGACGCACGTTTAGCAGCATCAATCATTAGGAGCAACTCCATTAAGTTGTCAGCACTTGGGAAAGTAGACTGTACTAAGAAAACATCTTTACCTCGGATGCTATCTTTATAAAATACTGAGAATTCACCGTCAGCAAAATGTTCTACTTCCATATCACCAAGCTTAACGCCTAAACCTTCGGCAATTTGTTCTGCAAGGTGATACGATGCAGAGCCTGCAAAAATCGCAAAATTATTCGAATCTGTCTTCATTTTTATAATGTAATTAACTTATCGTACTTTTAAGAACAAAACAAAGGTAATTCTTTTAGATTGCTTATCCAAAGAATTACCTTCATACCTACTCAATACTTTGTCTATGTTTTAATTGTTTCTTTGTTTTTAGTCCTCCTAAGTCTTTGAGGTCTTCCATACGTTTTTTTAGATTTCCCCTTCCTTCTAGTAGCTGAGTACGGGTTGTGTCTAGATGCCTATTAGCACTATTCATAGCTGATTCTAGGGCAATAAATGAGTCTTCAATAGATACAAATTTATCATACATATCAGCAGCTTTCTTCGTTATTTTATCCACGTTCTTAATCTGCTTATCTCGTCGCCACATATCTTGCACCATTCTTAAAGCTGCAATCAGATTCGTTGCATTAATAAGGATAATACGCTTTTGATATGCAATATCCCAAAGTTTTGGGTTTTGTTGCATAGCTAAATTATAAGCAGGCTCATTCGGGACAAACATTAAAACAAAGTCGGGAGAGCCTCCAATCAAATCACAATAATTCTTCTTACTTAACTCATCAATATGCTTCTGGACACTTAATAGATGTCGTTTGAGAGCTTGTTCTTGATCCTCTGATGTTTCAGCATTAATATAATCAACATAAGCACTAAGACTAACCTTACTATCCAAAACAATGAAACGTTCATCAGGGTATTTAACAATGACATCTGGACGTAGATTACTACCATCTTCAGCTTTTACTGATTGTTGTATTTCATAGTTCTCCCCCTTAGTTAAACCACTACGTTCAAGAATACTTTCAAGAATCATTTCCCCCCAATCACCTTGCACCTTGCTATCTCCTTTAAGAGCAACAGCAAGTTGATGAGCCTCTTTACTTAACTCTTGACTTCTCTCCATAAGCCCTTTAATTTCATTCTGAAGAGATGTCCGTTGTTCTCGCTCGTGCATATAGCTTTTTTCAACTTGCTCCTTAAATAGTTTTAACTCTTCTCTAAGAGGAGCAAGGGTTTTACTATTACTTTCTTCTAAGCGTTCACTTCGATCTTTAAGAAGCTTATGCATTATTTCTTGGAACTCATTTTTTATAGAGTCACTGATATGTTCCTTTTCCTTACAAACCTCCTGATACTTAAGTTCTAAGTGCTTAAATCGTTCCTCAAGGCGAGAAAACTTAACTTTATCATCACTCAGCTCTGCTCGTAAAGCCTCGATTTGAGTATTTAATAAACTATTTTCTGCCTCAAGCCTCTCCCTGATACTTTGATTAAGTAAGAGTTCCTGATTTTTACGTTCTAACTCAAAAGTTTTCTCTCCGTACAAATCATTTACTCTCTGATTACGCAAAAACAGAAAAATGATTAGCAATAAAAACAATAGCAATAAAGCTATTAATATAAATTGAAATATAGACATCGCTTCTCCTAATCAAAATTTTGATTATCTCCATTATTTCCATCCCCTTCCTCAATTAAGTCCCCAGCATTGAAGTCCTCTTGAATAAATTCAGGAGCGACCTTATTATCAATACTATCAAGACAAGGGGAATAATCTTTAGGCAAACTAAACTGAGTATCTTTACTATACCCAAGTGACTTATCAGCATATACCTTTTTCATAAATAAGCCAAAAACAGGTAATGCTGCAGCAGCCCCTTGCCCATAACGCATTGAACGGAAACGGACACTCATATCTTCACCTCCAACCCAACAACCTGCAACGATGTCAGGAGAGAAGCCCATAAACCACGCATCACTATTACGTTGGGTCGTTCCTGTTTTACCTCCAAGAGGCATATCTAACTTATAGAGATAACGTAAGCGCTGTGCAGTCCCCCCAGAGACAACTTTCTGTAACATATAGAGCATTTTCTCACTAGCATCCCTAGATAGCACAACCTCTCGCTTAGGGTTAAACTCAGCAATCACATTCCCCATCTGATCCTCAATATGTAAAACGACCAAAGGACTTACACGTATACCATCATTAAGGAAAGTCGTGTAAGCCGAAACCATTTCGGCTACTGTTGCAGTCGATGTCCCCAAACACATTGCAGGCGTTGGGTTGATTTGAGACTTAAGTCCATAGCTTCTTAGGAGTCTAAGAAAAGTATGAGGAGAGCTTCTATCCATTAGCTTAGCTGTCACCCAGTTGTCAGAGTGCTGTAAACCCCACTCGATAGAGACCATTTCATCAATACGTTGCCTACTAGCATTACGAGGTCGCCAAATTCGACCATTCTCAAGCCTAATCTCTGGTTGGCTATGCATTATAGAATCACAAGGCAAGGCTCCATCAGTCATTGCTAAGGAATAAAGAAATGGCTTTATCGTTGAACCGACTTGACGACGACCTTGCATAACCATATCATACTGAAAATGTGAAAAGTCAATACCTCCAACATAAGCAAGGACGTGTCCATTGTGTGGACTCATCGCCATAAAGCCCGTACGTAAAAGGCTCTTCGTATAGAGAATAGAGTCTCTAGGGCTTAGAACAGTATCAATAGTTCCCTTCCAAGAGAATAATTGCATATGAGTAGGGACAGTAAAGGATTTTATGATTTCCTTATCGGAGAGTCCCTGCTTTTTCGCCACCCTCCATCGCTCACTCTGTCGCATCGCACGACGGATAATCTTCCAACGCTCTTTAGCCCTGATATTCCGAGCGAAAGGAGCATTCCTATTTCTTGCATGCTCTCGATTAAAAGCAGGTTGAAGTTTTTTGGATAAATGCTCTCTAACAGCCTCTTCAGCATATTCTTGCATTTGTGTAGAGAGAGAAGTATATATCCTTAGACCATCAGAGTAGATGTTGTAGTTATCCCCATTATTCTTCTGATTTTTATGACACCATCCATAGAGAGGATTATTTTCCCAAGAAAGACTATCAATACGATACTCCTCTCCTTGCCAAGACGCATAATTCCCCCTTTTAGGTTCTTTAGCCATCATTAAACGTCGAATATATTCTCTCAAATAGGTTGCCTTACCAGCCTTAAAACTTGAACTATGAAAATCTATTTCAATAGGAAGTTTAGATAGGGAATCTAGTTCATTAGAAGAGATAAAGCCTGCCTTCTCCATCTGATGGAAAACAACATTACGTCTATTTAAGGGATTATCAGAGCCTTTACGCTGAATTGGATTGAAATAAGATGGATTCTTACACATTCCAATAAGCATTGCTGCCTCCTGAATATTAAGCGTTGAAGCTTTCTTCCCAAAATAAGTATAAGCTGCAGAGTTAATCCCTACGGCATTATATAGAAAGTCAAACTGATTAAGATAGAGGGCTAAAATTTCTTCTTTAGAATAATAGCGTTCTAGTTTAGCTGCAATAACCCACTCAATCGGTTTTTGCAGAACACGTTCAAAGAAACTTCGTGTTGGAGCAGAATATAGTTGTTTCGCTAATTGCTGACTAATAGTACTCCCCCCTCCAGAACTTCTCTGCTGAAGAATGACAGTTTTAACAATCACACGCCCTAAACTTCTAAAATCAATCCCCGAATGCTCGTGAAAACGCTCATCTTCCGTTGCAATCAAAGCATTGATAACATAGGGTGAGATTTCCTCATAGGGCGTATAAACTCGATTTCCTCCACTAAGAGCGTAAGAACCTAAAACTTCTCCCTCACTACTGATAAGTTGTGAAGCATATTTATCAATAGGGTTCTGTAAGTCTTCAATCGGGGGCAAATATCCAATCCAACCATTATAAATAGCAGTAAAGGCTAGAGCAATAGCCAACCATCCGAGAATAAATAGAGCCCAAAGGCTTCTGATAATTATTCGTTTCATACTTATTCTTCTTACTAACTACCCGACTTCTTTGATTAGACCAAGACGAAAAGCTTTTAAGAGTTTTTTAAGATCTTCTACCTCTTCCTTAATACGTTTTCCTTTGTCTGTATTCATCACAAGAATTCTTTCCTTACTAAACTCACGAACTACAGAAACACTTTCAATATCCTCCATTTGTTCGATAGCTTGTTTTGTGGAACTAAACGGCTCGTGTTTAACAAGATGTAATCCTTGAGAATTAAATATCAACGTATATCCTGCAATACCTGTACTTGATTGATAAGCTCGACTAAAACCTCCATCAATAAGCATTAATTTCCCCCCAGCCTGCATTGGAGATTCTCCCTTAGATGCTTTTACTGGAACGTGACCATTAATGATACGAGATTCTGATGGTTCTAAGCCAAATTCAGATAAAATATATTCACAAACAGCTTGTTCTTCTCTAAACTGATAGTAAAAACCTTTATGTTCTTTGTGAGTCTTTTTATCTTCAATAAAATAGCGTTCAAAAGTCGTCATTGCACTTTTATCAAAAAGAGGCGAATCTGCACCACACCATAAATACCAAATAAAGTCTATAGCTTCTTGATGTTCTGGGGCATCTTTTGCACTCCAATGAGCTTGACGTACATAGCTATCAATACGTTCCATCAGAGCTTTACCAGCATAACTCTTATTACCAACTTTTACAGCTTTAAGTTTCTTATTTTCATCTAGAGGAATAGCTGCGTGAAAAAGAAGATTTGAATTATAAGCCAAGTACATTCCTCCCTTAGCATATAGGAAGTCTGTATGCTCTCTCAACTTATCACTATGAGCGAAAGCATAAGTAAGCCTATTCACAACTTCTTGTTCTTCCTCTGTTAGCTTATAAGGATTTTTTAGATCTATCGTAGGGAAGTTATTATCTAAAAGCGAGTGTACTTCTCCATTAGGCAAAGTAATTGTTTTACGCTCCTTATCAATCAGGTGTAATAATTTCCTACTTTGCATTTGATACTCTGGGTGTTGATCAATTAGTTGAGCTTCCACCTTAAATTGTATTACAGAAATTGCTTTATGCATTTGACTAATGAGATAGATATTCTTTGCGTCATAGGTTTCTACAGAGCCTGATAATTTTGGCTGAAACCTAGAGCAAGCATCATCAGCATAAATATCTGTAGCAAAACGAGCTAATGGAAATAAATTAATACCATACCCATCTTCAATCGTTTCTAGATTAGCATAGCGAAGAGCAATACGAATAACATTCGCCATACAAGCTGTATTACCAACAGCAGCCCCCATCCAAAGCATATCGTGGTTGCCCCATTGAATATCTACATTGTGATATTTAAGGAGTCTATCCATAATAATATGAGCCCCTGGTCCTCGGTCATAAATATCCCCTACTACGTGTAAATGATCAATAGCTAATTGTTGTATTGTCAAACAAAGAGCTGCAACAACATCCTCAGCACGACCTGTTTCAATAATTGAGTCAAGGATACTTTGGAAATAAGCAGACTTCTTTGCATTATGACTATCTTCGTGCAAAAGTTCTTGAATAATGTAACTATATTGCTCTGGTAAAGCCTTACGCACTTTACTACGTGTATATTTCTCACTGACACGCTGACAAACTTTAATCAATTGGTTCAAAACGACCTTAAACCATTCATCCATTGACTTTTCACGTTTACTGATAAATTCCATCGTTGCACGTGGGTAATAAATCAATGTACAAAGCTCTTTAAGTTCACTCTCTCTAATTTGTCCCCCAAACAAGTCATAAACTTTAGTCCTAATAGTCCCTGAAGCATTTTTTAGGACATGTGCGAAAGCTTCATACTCGCCGTGAACATCTGCAAGAAAATGTTCCGTCCCTTTTGGGAGATTTAAAATTGCCTGCAAGTTCATTACTTCACTAGCAACCCTTGCAGAACTTGGAAATTGCTTTGCTAATTGTCTAAGATATTTTAAGTCTTTTTCTAATTCTTTCATAATAGTTGTAACTATAGTCTATCAATATTTTTCACTCCAGCTACTGAGCGTATTTTTTTTATTAATAATTTGATACTCTGGCTATTCTCAACATAAACAGCAAAAGTTGCTTTAAAAAGCCCATCATTTGAATCAATCTTATAATTCCTTAACTTCGTTGTACTATCCTGCTTAATTAAAGAAATAATATGTGTTACTACCGAGATATCATCCTTACCAACAACTTCAAGAGCAATTAGTTGATTGGCTTGTTCATCTCCCTGCCAACGGGCAGATAATATCTTATGAGGAGAGTTCTCTATCAAGTCTTGTGTATTCGGACAAGATATACGATGAATCTTAATACCAGAACTACTAACAAAAGCAAAAATTTGGTCACCAAAAACAGGCATACAACATTTTGCTAAATTATATTCTATCCCCGAGAGATTATTATCTATAACTAAAGTTTCTTGATTGTCTTTATCTCTAGCAATATGCTTTACCAAATGATTAGTAGGATTAACAAAGCTATCAGCTCTTCTTTCCTCTTCTTTACGGAACTGTTCATTGTTAAGCAAACTAGCCTCTTGCTCTAATTCATATTGATCAAGGAAATTATTTAGGTCTAGACGCTCTAGGGTTATATCCTTGAAAAAATCCGAAAGCAACTTATAACCTAAACGAGCAATATACTTTGTAAAGAAAGACTCGTCAAGCTTAATCTTACGATTTTTAACCCTTCGCTCAAAAGTTTCTCTAGCAACAAGGATTCCAGCTTCCTCTTCAATACGTAATAGATGCTTAATTCTATTTTTTGCCTTGGGGCTAACGACAATAGACAGCCAATCTTTTTTAGGTCTTTGTTGTGGACTAGTATTTATAGAAACAGAATCCCCATTCTGCAGTTGATATTTAATAGAAACATTCTTTCCATTAACCTTTGCAGAAGTTGCTGTTGCCCCCACTTGACTATGGACAGAAAAGGCAAAATCAAGGACAGTCGCTCCTTTAGGTAGCGTTAAAACTTCTCCTTTCGGAGTAAAGACATAAACTTCTTCGGATTTAAGAGTCAAGCGAGAGCGTTCTAAAATTCCTCTAGCCCCTCCTTCTCCTTCATTTTTAGCATACTCTAAATTCTCGCGAACAGAAGCTAAGAAATTATCTAAGCCTCCACTCCCCTTAATTCCTTTATAACGCCAATGAGCTGCAATACCTTGCTCTGCCACAAGATCCATCCTTTTTGTCCGAATCTGCACCTCTACCCATTTATTTTCAGGACCTAGAACTGTTATATGCAAACTCTCATATCCATTAGGTTTAGGTATTGAAAGCCAGTCTTTCAAACGCTTAGGATTAGGTAAATACATATCAGTAACCAAAGAATAAGCTTGCCAACAAGCTTGACGTTCTTTTTCCTCTATAGTATCGATAATAATACGTATCGCAAAAAGGTCATAAATATCATCAAAATTCTGCTTACGGAGCTTATTATTTATCGAGCTTATACTCTTAACCCTCGCTTTTAATTCATAGCGAAAAGGAAGACTCTCATCTAAAGTCTTTTTTAGAGGTGCTAAAAAGTTTTTGATATAATTTTCTCTAGCTCTTTTAGTTTCACCAAGCTTTTGCTTAATAAAATCAAAAGTTCTACGATCAGTATATTTAAGGCAGAGATCCTCCATCTCTCCTTTAATATTATATAAACCTAATTTATGAGCAATAGGGGCATATAGTGAACTAACTTCATTAGCTAGTTCTATGGCTTCCTCTTTAGTACAATGAGAGCTAGCATTACGCAAACGATAAAGGCGATTAGCAATAATAAGTAAAACGACACGAATATCTTCAGCCATAGAGATAAGTAACTTCTGAAAGTTCTCACTATTAATAGCTTCCCCCCTAGCATATAATTCTGAAGTCTTCAAAAGAAGTTTAAGCAAACGAGTTGCTTCCTTCCCAATAAGAGTTTGAATTTTGCGTTCGTCCCAATCCTCTTGAACAAGAGGGAAGTACAACATAGCCAAGAGAGAATTATCATCTAAATGCAATTCATTCATCGCAATTAAGACAGTTTCAAGTAATCCACTCAAACCACCATCAAGTTCTCTAAGTAATTGCCAAACTTCTTTCCTCTGTTTTCGTGTCGTATTGCTTTGGAAAGCTGGTAATATAGAACGAGCATATCGGTACATAGTTAAATTTCTCTGTTCCTCCCCTAGAGAAAAAGCATTCTCCCTCTCTGTACCATCATCTATGTGTTGTCTATCTCTTGTCATATTTTCCCCCACAAATAGGTTTACCAATACACTTAGTTTGTAAATATAATATATTTACGGCAAAAACCCATATTTATTGTTAGAAAATCTACCTATACTTAACAAGCAAAGCCCTCTCTTATTAAGCTTATATTATCTAAATACGAACTTAGGGAGTGGCAATATGCCACTCCCTAAGTAAAAATAAGCTGTAGACCTATTAAAGAATTTCTTTCTGCAAGCTACCAACAAGACTGCTAGCTCCAATACGAAGCAATTCTGGAGTTAACCACTCCTTGCCAAGAATATGCTTTACAATAGTATAGTATTTAACGGCATCTTCACCAGTACGAATACCTCCACTAAACTTAATACCACGCTTCTTGCCAAACTTTTCATAATACTCTTTAAGCACAGTACACATTACATAAGCAGCCTCAAGACTTGCTCCTGAATACTCTTTACCAGTTGAAGTTTTAAGAAAATCAGCTCCAGAGTAAAGAGCTAAAATAGAAGCCTTACGAATAGCTTCAGGAGTTTGCAAAGCACCTGTTTCTAGGATGACCTTTAAATGAGCGTCACGACAAGCAGATTTTTGCTCCATAATCTCGTCACTCGCAGTCAAGTAATCGTCTTCTAGGAAAGCTCCCATATTAAGAACGATATCAATTTCATCAGCCCCATCAGCAACAGCCAAAGCAGTTTCTGCAACTTTAACTTCTAGAAAGCTCTGTGATGCTGGGAATGCCCCACTAACACAAGCAACACGAACATTTGGCACTGTCAATGTTTCCTTAACTGTTTTCACAAAGTTTGGATATACACAGATAGCAGCCACATTAGGAATATCTTCTAGATTATCGTAGTCATTTACTTGTTGTGTAAACTTCGCCACCTTAGTTTCAGTATCAGCACCCATTAGGGTTGTTAAGTCAATAGTTCCGTGTAGGAACTTCTTCACTTCTGCTGTGTTATTTGTCTCAAAATTTTCATCAAGAATTGACTGAATAGCACTAGCCAACTCACCATCACTTAGCGCAGGACTAAATTCCTTAAAAGCACTAATAAATTTGTTTTCCTTATTCATACAGTTTGTTATTATTTATATGTCTTGTATTATCTCTCTTTGTTTTCTTCTCCAGATTTTTTCTCAAAGCCTCTTGCAAATCTACTCCAGTCTGATTAGCCAGACAAAGTAATACCCAAAGGACATCTGCCATCTCATCAGCAAGTTCCTCTTTGCCTGCTTCTTTCCCCTTTTTGAAGCTTTGCTCTCCATATAGACGAGCCATTAAACGAGCAACCTCTCCAACTTCTTCCATAAGAATGGCCGTATTCGTTAGCTCACCAAAGTAACGTACACCATACTTCTCAATCCACTGATCAACGAGGGACTGAGCTTCTTTAATACTAATTTCTGACATTTTTAACTCTTGCAACTTAGCTCATTTCGTACAAAGGTAAGGCTATATTTCATTATAACAAAAACTCTATCCCTTAACAGATTTTATTTCATCCCATATTTTCAAAATTTTATGCCATAACTTTTTTATTTTATGCCACAAAACAGCGAACTTATCCCAGACCTTTTATTTGCTTAACACAAAAAAAGCTTCCCCGAATGGAGAAGCTTTTTTATTATTTGTTCTAAAACGAATATTATCCGTTAACCTTAGCCATATAAGCAACTAGTTCAAGAACCTTGTTTGAATAACCGATTTCGTTATCATACCAAGATACAACCTTAACGAAAGTATCTGTAAGAGCGATACCAGCCTTAGCGTCAAATACTGAAGTGCAAACTTCACCAAGGAAGTCACTTGATACTACAGCATCTTCTGTGTAACCTAGGATACCCTTAAGTTCGTTTTCGCTTGCAGCCTTCATTGCTTCGCAGATTTCTGCATAAGTAGCAGGCTTAGCAAGGTTTACTGTAAGGTCAACAACAGAAACGTCCAAAGTAGGAACACGGAATGCCATACCTGTAAGCTTACCATTAAGTTCAGGAATAACTTTACCTACAGCCTTAGCAGCACCTGTTGATGAAGGAATGATGTTACCAGCAGCAGCACGTCCACCTCTCCAGTCCTTAGCACTTGGTCCATCTACAGTCTTTTGAGTAGCAGTTGTAGCGTGTACTGTAGTCATAAGACCATCAGCGATACCCCACTTATCGTTAAGAACCTTAGCGATAGGAGCAAGACAGTTAGTAGTACAAGAAGCGTTAGAAACGAATTGAGTACCCTTAACATACTTGTCGTTGTTTACACCACATACGAACATAGGCGTGTCATCCTTACTTGGAGCAGACATTACTACATACTTAGCACCAGCTTCGATGTGTCCTTGAGCCTTCTCTTTTGTCAAGAATAGACCTGTAGATTCTACTACATACTCTGCACCTACAGCATCCCACTTAAGGTCAGCTGGGTTACGTTCTGCAGTTACACGGATAGTCTTTCCGTTTACTACTAGGTTACCGTCCTTTACTTCTACTGTACCATCGAAACGACCGTGCATTGTATCGTACTTAAGCATATAAGCAAGATAGTCTGCGTCTTGTAGGTCATTGATACCTACGATTTCGATGTCTTGACGCTTCATAGCCGCACGGAAAACAAAACGT
>PDWI01006771.1_pt1 | contig 14279 bp, 10 predicted proteins | sample 1430891 | NCBI WGS metagenome assembly PDWI01 (sample SAMN01162508, study PRJNA174530) | Oral metagenome, whole genome shotgun sequencing project. | biome: Marine environment; feature: Marine mammal; material: Swab sample of the gingival sulcus; isolation source: swab sample of gingival sulcus...
AATTTTTTTGTCAATCTGCCTTGCTAACTGACTTTCCTTGACATTTTGCTCTATGATTTTATCATCTGATTGATGAGTGCTAACCGCTATCTGGTCTTCTGTATTATCAGCAGTATTTCCATCATCATTTTCAGAAATATGCTGTGAATTCGCCGAACATCCAGTAAAAAAAATGGCAGATATAAGAAGTAAACATACTATCATATCATATGATTTTTTAATACTCCTATACACACAATTCATACGCCACTCCCCTAATCCATTTTTACCGCTACCGCTGTTTCTATAAAAAATATATAACTTTCCACCACGGGTTTTTTAATCAAACTTTCAATAGCGTCTTTATACAATGAAATTTGCCGATTATATTTCTGTGCTTTGTGAATTTCATGTCCTTTGACATTTCTATCCGTTTTATAATCAATTAGCACAATGTTATCATCTTGTTCAAAATAACAATCTATCACACCTTGAATTAGCACACTGCCACTTTTATAATTCGTCTTATACAAAAATGGAACTTCTCGATATAATTTAGATGCTGCGACCATTCTCTTTCCTAAATCCGTCTGAAACAGCTTTGATATTTTTTTTACATCCAATGCTTTGCTCGCTCTACTATCTATTATACCCAGTTTAATGCTTTCATTCAGCTGATTTTGCAAACCTGTTTCACTAACATCTGCATGAAAGTCTATAATTTGCATAAAGAAATGATACATCGTTCCCCTATCAACTGCACTAATGCTAACATCCTCATCTAAAAATTTAGGTTTAGGAACCAGTTCTAACATTTTACCATAAGGGGAATCATCCAGCGTATCAAGAGCAGTTCGTCTATTTAATTCACTGACAGAAAGTTTAAACGGCAAATCTTGAACATCGCTATATTTATATTGCCAGTACAACTTTTTCTTTATATTATCTGATAGTTCAGCATTTATTTTATAATCAGAACAAATTCCATTACAAGTTCCATTTTCATCATCTATCGCTGGTGAATTCTCATAGAAATCTTCCTCCGATACAAAGGCTCTTTCTGCTATATCTTCTTTCGTCACATTATTTTCTATACCATCGCCTTTATCATCAAACAACTTCTTTGGACTTTTTTCGATAACATCTTGTTTATTATAAAACGCCAAACGCAGACTTAAACCAGCTGGTTCACCACCGCTCATTATCATACCTAGCCAATCTAAATTACTCTTTGCCAAGGACAAATTATACAGATTAGAACCTCTCTGCCACTTGTCCAAACTAGCAGACATTTTACCTGTGCTACCAACCATAATAAGTTTGTTCACCGCACGTGTCATCGCAACATATAAAATTCGTATCTCCTCTGCCAATGTTTCTGCTATCACCGATTTTTTAATAATCATTTGACCAAGGCTATCTGTGTATACTCTATGTTTCCAGTCCACATATCGAAGTCCTATACCATATTTTTTATGCATCAAAATTTTAGCTCTGGCATCTTGTAAATTAAATTCCTTACCTAAGCCCGCTAAAATGACAACTGGAAATTCTAATCCCTTTGATTTGTGTATACTTAAAATGTTAATCGAATTATCACTATTATCGCTTACATGGACAATCCCCATATTGGAACCTGCACGTTCTAACTTTTCAACATATTGCAAAAAGGCATACAATCCACGTTGAGTAAATCCACTATTTTCAAATTCTTCAGCAATATCCACAAACCGTCTTATATTTGCCTGTCTAGTTTCTCCATTTGGCATCGCAGACGCAAAATAATAAAATCCCGTTTCATTTAAAATATTCCAGATGAATTCAAACAATCCCATTTGACGCTCTTCATTTTTCCATCTGCTAATCATTTCTAAAAAATTATTGATTTTATTAGCCAACTCATCTTCTTCATTGGCATATAATAAAAAGGACTGATAAAAATTATCATCGGGATATTTCTTTCTGATAATCGCTATTTGTTCTATGGTGAAATCCGCTACCGGAGAGCGAAGCACTGTTAAAAGTGCGATATCTTGATATAAATTATCCACTATTTTTAACGTAGATAATAATATTTCTATTTCTAAGGAATTTCTCTGCTCCGCACTGTCATCGGATGATACTGATAAACCATAACTTGACAATACATCGGTAAAAACCGACGCCCAGTTTTTAGTGGTTCGCATTAATATAGCAATATCCGATGGCTCAACAGTCCGCCAAACGCTTTTTTTTACATCATATATTTTATTTCCCAGCAAAGACTGAATTCGTTTTGCCACAAAATGAGCTTCCGTCTGAACATCTGTGATATCGTTTAATACTTCACCCTCTACTTTTTTATCAATGACATAAAACTCCATACATGTATCATCAGCAGAGGGCATTTGTATCCCTGCATTTAATCGAGCATTTTCATCATAGGAAATCTCACCCAAATCCTGTATCATCAGCCGTTCAAAAACATGATTAATACCCTCTAAAATATCTGCTCTAGTCCGAAAATTTTTCGTTAAATGCAGTCTTATATCCTGCTCATTAGAATCCAACGCATACTGATTATATTTATTTAAAAACAACTGTGAATCCGCCAATCGAAAACGATATATACTCTGTTTTACATCTCCTACTAAGAATAAATTATTATCTCTTCTGATGCTATTTATAATAGTTTCTTGAACCAGATTCGCATCTTGGTACTCATCCATAAAAACATACTGAAATTGATTTTTATACTGATTAGCGATATCCTCATTTTGTAATATCTGTATTGCATAATGCTCCAAATCATTAAAATCTAATATGTTTTTTTGCTTTTTTATCTTTGTAAACTCAATATCAAATTCAACTATAAGACGATTTAACTCCGATGCAACCTCTGACAAGCCAGATAATTCAACAATATGCTCAGATGGCGATTTCTTTTTTAATAAATCTTGGACGGGAATGATAAATTTCTTTTTTACAATATCATTTCTAATGCTCTTTACCGCATTTTCTACATCCTCATCCACAAATGGTTTATCATCTTTTGAAATTCTCTTTAATCGACTAAATTGCATGGCACTGGCAAATTCATATGCGCTATTCCACCCTTTTTTACAGGCAACTATCATGTCTTCACACAGTTGTAAATCCATTGTTAAAGTAATGATATAAGAAGATAAACCCTGTGACTGTTCGCATAGTTCAATTGCCGTTTTAATAGCATCCGTCGCTTTGACAATCTCCTTGATGCACCAATCCAACAATTCCCTAGCCCATAGCTGATTGTGAAAAAAATCATCTGCACTTAGCGCTACTGCATCGTGATAAATACACATTTGTTCCTCTAACCACGAAATAGGATTCGGCTGACTTTGTATAAACCGATATATGCTTACAATCCATTTTCTAATTTCATCATCGCTTCTATTATTCGCATACATTTCCACCAGATTCATAAATGAATTTCTCTGTGACTCATACGTTTTTTCCATTATATAGTCTATTATTTGAATCGTTAAAATGTCGATTTCAGAGGGTTTGGCAATCCTAAATGTCGGTTCAATATCTACAACATAAAAATGTTCTCTCACCATCTCAATACAAAATTTATGCAATGTCATAATTTTAGCTCTGTATAATATATTTATCTGATGTGATATAAAGGCTTTGTCCACATCATCTCTATATAGCACCTCTTCCAAGGCATCATGAATTCGAGACTTCATTTCCCCTGCCGCTGCATTGGTAAATGTTACAATCAACATCCTATCAACATCTACCTTATCATTGAGAATAAGTTGAATTATCCGCTCAACTAATACAGCTGTTTTCCCAGAACCAGCAGCTGCAGATACTAAAATATTTTGATTTCTATGCTCAATGGCTCTTCGCTGTTCATTCGTCCATTTAGTCATAATCTCCTATACCTCATCTTCATTGTCATCATTTACAATAAATTTATTTGTTAGCTGTTCTAATATCTCATCATCATCCATGTTCTTGATATAGCGATATTCGCTGCTATCAAAAGATTCATCAAAATGGCATATCCCTTTGTACTCACAATATTCACAAGATGCTCTACCATTATTATGTGCTGGCGATACATCAATACATCCTGTATATATTTTTTCACCAGTATTTACTAAAAATTCATTGACATGTTTCATCAGTGCATCAAACTGTTCGATACTTAACACCGACGATGCCGATGTCATATGCCCATCTTTCTTATATGCTACAGGAACTACATTAGAGCTATTCCCCTCTGCCAAATTCTCATCCATACTATGGATGATATCTTGCTCATCACAAATAACACCATCTAATTTCAATGATTTTAATATCTTATCTTCTACATTGGTACCAACATGATCCACTTCTATCATCGGATCATCTATATGAAAATAAAACACGCCAGCTGGCAATAACTCCCCAACATCAAATCGTTCAGGATGTTTTAATATCGCACTCATATATGCTATTAACTGGATGGAAAAGCCCTGATACACATCTGATAAATTCCACTTTTTATTGCCCGATTTATAGTCTACAATACTTATATATTCAGCATTTCCTACATTTAAACTATCGACCCTATCCACTCTACCCGTTAATTTTAAATACTTACCATCGTTTAACTGAAACCATATGGGCGGAAAGGCATCACTTCTACGATCTGAAAACTCTAACTCCCATGAACGTGGTCTAAACTTTCCACATCGAATTTGCTGAACTAATGTACTGGCAGATCGATTAGCCACTCTCTTCATTCTACTAATCATATACTTATAACTAGCCATGTCTGAAAAAATATTATTTCTATGATTTGCACTCTGCTGTTCCACAATGTCAGATATCATTTCAGATACCTTATCATCCGTTATACTCAACCACGAATTAGTATCTGCCCCTATCTGAGCTGTAAATTCTTCCATGACCTTATGATAGACGATACCGATATCTGGCAATTGTATATCATGGGATTCCCTAGGCTTTGGACGTATGCCATAAGACATAAAATGTGCGAATGGACATTTTATATAACTTTCAAAACGTCCAAATCCACCTGTTAATGTCTTTGTATAAAAATCCTTTGCCCACTCATATCCCATATTAGGCATCTTATTATCATAACTATATGCCCTTTCTAATCTATTGTATATCGTTTTTAATTGTTCATCCTGTCTGTATATATTTTCTACTTCCTGCCAAAATAAAGACGGATTTGACACAGGCTCAATTTCTTTATTCTTTTTATGCCTTTTATTATCAATCAACAGTTCAAGCGTATCCTGCACCGTTGTAATATACTCATATTGATTGGAATAAAATTTATCTCGACGTATCGATTTAAAAACCGCTCCAGCCCTTATAAACGATTTTATATAAGACGAGGGTTTGATTTCTTTGCCATCGACATCATGGCAAACATAGCTGATATATAATTGCTTATGCGCCTTACATAACATTTGATAAAGGCTTAACTGCTCTTGCCTATACACGCCATCTACATCAGATACCGTGGCGATAATATCCCCCGTTATTTTTTCCTTTTCAGAAACTGACAACAAATCAGCATCCTCATGTATTTTAGGTAAACTGCCTTCATTGGCACCTATTACAAACACTGCCTTAACATCATGCGAACGACTTCTATCCATATCCGCTATCAACACATTATCCCGTGCGGGAGGGATAACTGCTATCTTTTGAACACGAACCCCCGTTTCAAATAGACTGACATACTCCTCTAAACTCATACTGGCATCACCTATTAACGACACCAACTGGTCGAGTACATCCATCACACCATTATATATTGCCACCGCTTCATGTGCATACTTCCATTTTTTTTCTGAATATAAATGTTGAGAATACTCCTGTATTTTCTCATAAATTCCTTGCTGTACGATATGCTCAAATATACATATACAAATATCTTTAACCGTATTGTCCCCTTGTAACCTATCTTTAAATCTACTTATCTGAGATACAAAAAGTTCAAACAAAATACTTTCTACAGCATCTGGACAGTAGCACCGTTTATCATCTTCTACAATCTGTGGGGTTTTCCACCATCTATTTCCGCTTACACCTCTTTTGATAATATAATTTTCTAATTTCATACATTCTTCATCAGATAGCGAAGTAAGCCCTGTTTTTAATATGGACACGGCATCTTCTAATTGATAACCAAATGCAAAAAATCGTAAATACGACAGTATATATTGAACGAGGGGTGTGCTTAACACATCCTTTTTATTATCCATAAAATAAGGAATATTCATTGAGCTAAATATTCTTTTAATATTGGATTGATATAAGGATATATCATTTGACACAACCGCTATATCTCTCCAACAATAATCCTCATCACGAACCAAAGACACTATTTTTTGTGCAATGCCTCTGATTTCATCATATCGATTGACGTATTCAGCCACAACAACAGAATCTAAAGCATCGCCTGTATGGCTGATTACAGGGGTTGAAAAAACTCGATATGCCCAGTTGCAAATTTGCATATGTTCGTCATTAAATCCACCCATGTCTTTGGTATATATCATCTTGCAATCTTTATGTTGTCTTATAGCGATATCTTTCATCCTATCAATGGTTTTATACGTAATTTCAAAAACGGATTCATCCGCTTTTAAATGTCCACTAGAGGCAGTAATCGCCATACTCATATGAGTGCATACACCTAATAATTTAGATAAAATTCTATACTCATGTTCGCTAAAGCCATTAAAACCATCCACCCATATATAGGCATTTTGTAAAAATTCTACCTCTTCTATATAGTCGATAAGTGTATTTAAAATATCATCTTCATCAATATACACGCCCTGCATCTGCAACTCAAACTTCTCGTATAAAAAGGCTATATCATGTAACTTGTCTTTTAATAAGCGATCATCATATGTTTCAGAATTTATTTTAATGTCATCAGAGGAAATATTAATTTTTTTATAATCAGAAATATTTTTTATTAATTGAGATAAAAAGCTAGTTTTTCCTACTAATTTTCCATATACTTTTAACTCATCTGCATGCTCTGCCATAATTCTATTTAAAAGCATGGTTTTGCCCATATCATCTATATGAACTCTATCTTTTTTACCTTTATTTAAAAATACTCGATGGGCAATTCTAGTAAAGCTCAGAACGTCCATATGCATATGCCCTTTATTATCCATTTTTTCAATAAAAGCATCACTGGCTTCCAATGAATACTGCTCTGGAACAAGTAAAATATATTTGCCCTCTGGATTGGCATTATACATCGCTGAAATTTCTTTTAATATACGGTGGCTCTTTCCAGTTCCAGAGCGACCCACTATCAACCTAAGCATACTTCACCTCTGCTACATAAAAATAATTCTTGTATTAATTTCAAATTAAAACTACATACTATCAGTTTAAACAAAGAGCATGATGCATATGAAAAATTTCGTAATTTATGAAACGAAAAAATTGATAAAATTTCGTTAAAAAGCCAACTGTCTGAGCGTAGCGAGTTTTCGTAATGAAACATGAGTGCGAAAAAACACTTAGAGCAGCTTGAGAGCTTGCTCACAAAAGATGATATAAGTGTTTTTTCATAAGAGTGTAAAACGATGAGTAAACATGGAGTGATAACGGAATGTTTACGAATGGATTACTCTCTTTAGCACGGACAATTTTATAAACAATTTTTAATTAGCACATGGAATTGTTTAAACTGATTGTCTTTGGTAGTTTCTATTTGAGATTAGTATTATATCACTTATTAAACCCTATTATACTATACCACTAATCGCATTATTATTGAAAAATATGACACTAAATTAAAATAAAAAGTGATAAGCTGCTAAGCCATCACTTTTTATACGTCATTATATTGTTTTTTATTCATCTGAACCGATATTTTTAAAAGGTTGCATAGACTCCTCTAAATAGGTGTTAATAATATCCTGTATCTTGGCATCCTTTAGTATTACCGAGATTTCAATCCGTCTATTTTTTGCATACGCTTCTTCACTAGTGCCTTTAGCAACAGGTCTATATTCGGAATACGCACTGGCTGTAAAATAAGCCCCATAGCCAGATTTTAATTTATTATTGCTCTTCATCAAATAATTTAAAACAGCTGCTGCACGCTTTGCTGACTAGGTTCTATTATATTCTGAGCTGCCTCTTTCATCAGTATGTCCTTGAATATCAATAGCGTCAATATAAGTTCTTATATCAGCATCAGACAATATGCTTTCAAATGCCACCGCCAATTTATCTAATAGCAATTTTCCTTCTTCTTTTACTACATAAGAGTCGCTGTCAAACACCAAACTCTCATTTAGAATGATATTACCATTATTTGATATCCGAACCAAATCCTTACCATTCATATTCGATGCTTGTAAGCTGTTTTCCATAGAATCTTTAACTTTTTCAAGCACATCTAATCGTAATACAGCCACACCATACAACTTATCTCTGAGATTACCCAATTCCTTATTGCTATTTGCTATAATCTCTCGTTGTTTATCAATTTCGTCCATAGACAATTTAAGAGCTTGCTGGCCACGTTTTACTTCTGCCATCGTCTTATTGAGATCATCTTTTAATAAATCTAATCGGTCTTCAGCTCTAGAAATTTGCGCCTTTGCATCAGCAAGTTCCTGTTTTTTCGTATTCAAATCCTTGCTGACTATGATATTGCTCAGATAGGAAATCAATATTAGAAAAAACAAAATCAATGCTATTGTAGACATAATATCGGTAAATGCAGGCCAAAAATTATCCGCTTCAGACGCAGTTACCCGCCTTCTTCTCATTTTTGCCATATCAACCTACCTTTGCCCCTCTCGAGTTTGATTCATTATTTCAAGAGTATTCGCCAGCACCTGATGACCATGCTTTAAATCAGTGGTACTCTGCTTAATATAACCTGTAAAATCGTCAAATGTTACATTCATTCTCTGTATATTTGTTCTAAGTTCATGGTTAAACTCTGCAAAATTTCTAGTGTTTTCACTAAAATACTGAATGGATTTTTCAAATCTTGAAATAGAACCATTAAGCGCTGCTGTCGTATTTGATATTTCAAGAGCAACTTTTTCCAAATGAGTTGCTACTGTTTTCGTCATTTCACGCATACCTTTTTCAGTAACTTCTATCGATGGATGCATAAATGATGTATTCGAAACTTGCTCTATTGATGGCTTTGTTTTCTGCCCCTTGCCAACATGATGATCTAAATATTCTTCACAAACTATCATCATTTTTTCTTTAGCCTGTTCAATACCTATAAACATTGCTAATATCGTCAATATGATTGAGCCGCTAATACCAAATAACGATGTGATAAACGCCACTGACATCCCTTGTAAAGAATTCATTAAACCATCTATAATAGGCGTCATATCATTAATTAAGCTACCCTTAGTCGATGCTAACAAACCTACTATTTCGCCAATAGAAAGCGTAAGACCATAAAATGTACCTAAGAGTCCAAATATAATCATTAAAGAACTTGCCTTTGATACAACTTTTTCAAACACGAGTTGCTTATTAAGCTGCAACGCAATATGTTTATCAATTATCGCCTGCGTATTAACCTCTTCCACTTTACCAATAAGCGCATCATGATAATCTTCCACCATATTGTTTAATATTTTTTCTTTAAATACCGAATTTGATCTATTTTGCTTATTTAATAAATCACTAACTATTGAGTTATATTTCATCCTAGTAGCAATCATCAAACCAACTGCTATCACTAAAATTGCAACAATTATGTATACAATGCTCATCGCAACAGGATTTAAACTCTGCAATAAATCCAGCATAATTCCCTCCTTACTCACAAAGCCATTACTGGCACCTACTAGAGTCATACTAGCATACAAAAAAGCTCCATTCAATCATTTTCAGAGTTTTGTTAACGAATTCTAACCATTTTGTTATCAAATCCTCATCATATATGAATGGAGCCACTGTTATTTAGATTCTGTTTTTAAAAGTTGTAAGAGTATCTTCATACCCACGTTGTATATTCTCATGGGCAATTTTAGGATTAAATTGTAACAACCCTCCTAAAGAATCAGATGCTTTTATTCGTATCAAATCCAAATCAGACATTTCTAGTTTCATTATATTTAATCTATTGACTAAGGAATGAAATTTAATTTCTGATGTAACGATGTGTTTATACCCCTTATTCACCAACATTTCCACTGGTAAATCATCATAAAATCCACCATCTAAAAATATTTTCCCATCTAATTTTTGCGGTTTAAAAATTGGTAAAAACGAGGAAGCTAATAAATAATCGGTCAGCTTACCATATGGTATGTCCTCAATAAATAACTCCATCGGTTTTATATCCGTTAAATTTATTGTGACCAGTCCAAAATCACATTTAGACGCCCTTATTTTATCCTCATCTAGCAACTCATTAATCAAATTTTGTAAAGGTGCAATATCAAGTCCACCATTTTCCAAAATCTTTTTAAATACATAGGGATAAGTTTCTAAATTTCGCTCTTTAAATATACTTACATAATCATCGATATTGGTATAATCAAAACTGAAATTTTCAAAAAAATCATGCACCTTATCATCTGCATTAAAGACCTTTTGAGTGGTTATATTCTCCCACAAAGAAATCGCAACATCAAAATCATCCTGTGCGATAAAAGCTCCATTTAAAGCTCCTACGGACGTTCCTACAACCGATGTGAGTTCTATACCCATCTCACGTAAAGCCTTCCATACGCCTATGTGATAACTGCCTTTGGCTCCACCACCTTGTAGTGCTAACCCATACATAATAACCTCTCATATTTTAGCATATAAATTGAAAATCAAACGCCATCAATTCTTTTTCATCAACTTCTTCATCTAATCCAGCACATGAAAAACCAAGTTTCTCAAATGTTGCCCTTAACGCCTTAAATAATTTATTCATATTCTCAGGAGTATTATTGGCACCCATATGACCAATTCTAAATACCTCGCCATCTAAAGGTCCTATTCCTCCTCCTATTAAAATGCCATGTTCATCTTTCATGGTATTAAATAAATCATCAAATGCTATATTATTAGGAAGTTGAACTGCTGTTACAGTATTTGAAAAACTATCCTCTGGATACAAACTAAATCCGCTATTTAAAAATTTATTTCTAACTATTTTTGCATAGGCATTATGAGCTGTTACATAATCAGATCTCATGGCTATCTCAACAGCTCTTTCCAAAGCCAACAACAGATGCTCTGACTGCGTATATGGAAAAGCGTCAAACTTCGTCCTGTTTAACCAACTAAGCGCATTAAAATAATAACTTTTAACAGGCGTTTTACGAGCTTTTATTCTATCTATCGCTTGAGTGCTAAATGTCATCATCGTTATACCCGTAGGAGCTGATAAACACTTCTGACTACCTCCCAACAGACAGTCTATCTTATAATTATCAAAATCCATTTTTTCGCCGGCTATCCCTGATACACTATCTACAATGGATAGTATATTCTTAGAATGTAAAAACTGACATATCGGCTCAATATCATTTGTCAGACCCGATGGTGTTTCACAATGAACCATTGTCGCTAACTTGATATCTGGATTCTCTAATACCGCTTTCTTAACCGCCTCAACGCTGATACTTCTCTTCCAATCAGTTTCTAGCATAATAGGAATTCCACCAGCGAATTCTATAAATTCCTTAAATCCAGCGCCAAAAAAACCATTAGCAATACATAGTACCTTATCCCCTGTTTCGATAAGATTTACACATGCCATTTCCAACCCTAATATGCCTTCACCTGTCGCTAAAATGGTCTTGCCACCTTCTCCATTGATAAGCTCATTATACTTCATTTCTATATGCTTATATTTTTTAAAAAATGCCATATCCAAATCGGGATTAGTCCCCTGAGTATTCATAGCTTCTAATACGCTTTCATAAATACTAGTAGGTCCTGGAGTTAGTATAAGATGACCTTTTTTCATTTTTGCCTCCTATGCCTTTTTTAGATAAAATGCCATGGCACTCTTTAGAGTGTAAGCAAGGGGAATCGCACCAGCAATACCAATAACAGTCTGAAGAATATCGCCAGGGATAGATCCTACAGGAGCAACCCAGTTTCCATATAAAATTACTTCTGTCATGTAATATCCCGCTATCATCCATACCGCAGATATCACTATTACAGCTACATTTCTAATCACAAACTTTGATACACCTACATCATCTCTAACAGCTAATTTACCAATCATCCAACCCATCACACCTCGGATTACAAATGTGAATGGCGCCCATACAGTCCATCCTGAAACCAAATCAAACAAAGCCATACCACAGGCACCTGATAGTGCACCTCTTCTTGACCCAAATAATATAGCAATAGTAAATAAAGCTATATTTCCAGCATGCACTAGCCCACCCTGAGAAGCAAATGGCAGTCTAAACTGAATTAGGTACGTACTGACAAAGACAATTGCTATAAGACAACTATCTAATACCAAATCCCTTACCGACATTTTTGATTTCTTTTTCTCATTTTGCTTGTAATCGTTCATGGCACATCCTCCTTAAATAGAAACTTATATAAACAATATATTAAAAAGGTCTAGTAGGCATATTTCTCTTATGCTCACTGTTCCTATTTAATCGTTCGATAATATTTTTTGCATCTTCAGAGATTTCTTCCCCTGATAAATAAGCATCTATCTGTGAATAGCTAACACCCATCTCTTTTTCATCAGTTTGTCCTTCCCACAATCCCGCACTAGGAGGACGACTGATAACCGACTGAGGAACTTCAAGATAGTTAGCCCATTCATACACCTCATATTTTTTGAGATGTGCAATCGGCAACACATCTACACCTCCATCGCCAAATTTAGTAAAATACCCAGTCAACAATTCGGCTGCATTATCCGTACCAGCGACTAGATAGCCACGTTTATTTGCAATGGCATACAACGTACTCATGCGCAGTCTAGCACGCAAATTGGCATCCATCAATCTCACTACATTATCATCTTGTACAGAATCATCCGCATCTAATATATCAGATAACAACATGTTATGCGTATTCGTTAAATCCACCTTAACATATGGCATACCTGCCTTTTGTGCTACAGCAAGTGCATCTTCTTCATCCGAACCACTGCTTTTACAAGGCAATATCACACCTAACGAATTTTCTCCAAATGCCCTATACAGTAAATTTCCTACCACCGCTGAATCAATTCCGCCCGATAATCCAACTAACATACCTTTTGTACCGGAAATTTCAACCTGTTTTTTTAACCAATCTATTACTTTATCTACATCTTTTGATATGCTATTTGACATAATAATCCCTTTATTTTTTACCAAGTTCTATTAATACACATTGACCATAAACCATTTTAATACCTTTTGTTTCTACAGTCTTTAAATATTCTTCTTCATAAGTGTGAGGTTGAAACCATATATATGGAATCCCTAAACTATCAGCCTTTTCTAGAACTGACTTAGACACACTGGCAGGAACAACTACGCTAACACATTCAATTTTATGTTCTTTCATAGCATCGTCCAACGATGCATACATCTTATCGGCATCAATCAAATCATAATTAGGATTAATACCTACAACCTCATACCCTTCTTCTTTTAATTTGGCATAAATTTTATAACCAAATTTCTCCTCATTCGTAGTAGCCCCTACAACCGCCCATACTTTTTTATCTAACATCTCATTTGAAAAACTCATACTTTCTCTCCTATCTAATCCTTACAAATCAATTATTCGACCATCTAACACCGTCAAAAATTGACTTTCACCTTCTTTTATTTGCGCCTGTCCTACACTCATTTGATTTATTTTATCATGAAAATCAGACTTTTTATCAATTGTTACAAATACATCAAATTTAACCACATCGCTAAACTGTACATTGTTTTTTAAAACTTCATTTTGTGTATTAAAATAATGTTCCACAATTCCTTGCACGGTATAGGGAATGGTAACAGACAATTTTTCATACTCACATTTACTGACTACTTTTGCCGCATCCAAAGCTATTTTAGCTGTCTGTGTATACGCTCTAACCAGTCCACCAGTTCCTAACTTGATACCCCCAAAATATCTAGTTGCCATAATTGCAACATTGGTTATTCCCTCTTTTTTTAACATATCTAAAATAGGTACTCCCGCTGTTCCAGATGGTTCTCCATCATCAGAATATCGTTGAACTTCAAATTTATCCCCTAAAACATACACAGGAACATTATGCGTCGCATTTCTATGCTCTTTTTTAATTTTTTCTATAAACT
>PDWI01006772.1_pt1 | contig 14279 bp, 14 predicted proteins | sample 1430891 | NCBI WGS metagenome assembly PDWI01 (sample SAMN01162508, study PRJNA174530) | Oral metagenome, whole genome shotgun sequencing project. | biome: Marine environment; feature: Marine mammal; material: Swab sample of the gingival sulcus; isolation source: swab sample of gingival sulcus...
TTCTAATTCTAAAGTTGGCGGCGTTGCTTTGCGTATGTCAGATATTTCTTGAAATGACAGTTCGCGCGCCAGTATCACGCGCGATACACCGCATTTATGCCAAAATGCGGCGCTCTTATAGTTGGTGTTATTGGCTTGCGTACTAAGATGTATTTCAGCGCTCGGGTATGTTTCTTGCAAGATACTAAAAACACCGGGGTCAGAAACAATATAGGCATCAAATGGTAAATCTTTGATTTCTAATAAATATTTTTTCAGTAAAGCAATATCGTCGTTATGCGGAATTATATTGAGCGTTAAGTAGACTTTAACGCCCCTATCGTGGGCAAAATTGATACCCTCTGCCATTTGTTCAACTGTAAAATTTTTCGCGCTGACGCGCATGCCAAATATTTCGCCGCCAATGTAAACGGCATCTGCGCCATAAATGACGGCGTATTTTAGTTTTTCTAAGTCGCCAGCTGGCGCCAGCAGTTCAATTTTTTTCATATATAACCTTTTTCAATATATTAAAACTTGTCATTTCGAGCGAAGGCGTTGCCTTAATCGAAAATCTAGCGCTTTTTTGTGCTGATTAAAACGCCGTCACCGATTGTCAACAAGGTTGTCGTATAATTTGGCAGCGAGAACACATAATCAACAAAGTCATTCATACGCGCATTGGCAGTGCGCTGACGCCGAATATGCGGTTCACCAGCTATATAGCCAGACAGCAATACATTGTCGGCAATTATAACGCCGTTTGTATTTAGCAACGACTGACATTTATGAAAGTAATCTAAATAATGACCTTTTGCGGCGTCGATAAATATTAGATCATACTTTTGCTCTGTTAATTGTTCAAGTACGCTGGCGGCATCACCTTGTAACATTGTAACACGGCTACTAAACCCCAATTTTGTAAAGTTCCTTCTAGCTGTGCTAAAGCGCGCCCCGTCTAGTTCGATAGTCGTTAAATCGGCATTGCTATAAGTTAGCATAATCGAACCAGAATAGCCAATTGCCGTACCAATTTCAAGTATCTTTGAAGGCTTTAAAAGCGTAAGCTGAAAGTGCAAAAAAGCACTGACTTGGTCACTGATTATCGGTACATGCGCGGCAATTCCCTGTGCTCTCAGCGCCATTAAATCAGGCGTTACATCGGTTAATTTTTTATCGACATAATCCTTGATATTTTTATTGACAAATGACATCGTTTACCCTTTATTGTTTTAATTTTGCCTCAGCTTCACGCTTGTTTTTAAGATGTTCTTTATACGTTTCAGCAAAATTATGACGTCCATCACGGTCGCCTGTCACGACAAAGAAATAAAGCTTTCCTGCTTCGGGGTATAATGCGGCATTAATTGCCTCAAAACTTGGGTTGCAAATAGGCGATGGCGGTAGCCCTGCGTACTTATATGTGTTATAAGGGGTGTCGAGCGCAATATCTTTGTTGAGCATTTTTTCTTTGCGTTCGCCCGAAATATATTGAACCGTCGAATCGGCTTCTAACTTGTAATTATCGTTTAAGCGATTGTGAAAGACAGATGATATTTTCTTAAGTTCGTCGCTGACCACACATTCGCGTTCGATGACAGAAGCCAATGTAACGATTTGATCAACTGTATAACCAAGTTCGGCTGCCCGTTGATAATCATCATCTTTGAAATTTTTATCGAAATTATCTAGCATTGCCGTCAGTATTGTCAGTTCGTCGCTGTCTGGTAAAAATTCGTATGTCGCCGGCGCCAAATAGCCCTCAAGTCGGTGTAAATAGTTTCTATCTGCTTCTAAAAATCGATAGTTAAAGCCGTGATTTTCGGCTAGGTCTTCAAATTTTTGGCGGTCGATAAGACCATTTTTTTCAAGTCTGTCGACGATTTGGACATATTCAAAACCTTCCGGAATTGTCACTTTAATCGTTGCGATGTAGACGTCACCAGCTGCAATTTTTTGAACGATTTCGGGCGTACTCATCGATTTTTTTAGCTTATAATCGCCCGCTTTTAATTGGTCGTCTAATTTAAGTTTTTTGGCAGCCGCAATAAAAGCGTACGATTTATTAATTAACCCAGCCTCTTCTAGTAACTTGGCAACTCGCTTAGTTGAAGCACCTTTTGGAACAGTAAAATCATATTCACTTTCATCAGCTGGGTCAATTGGGCTGTTTAACTCGGCGTTGTCGCATGCCGTCAGTAATAATGTGACGACTAATAGTGTTATAAAAGCTAGTTTTTTCAATTAAGTCTCCTAGTTTTGTATGTTGACGATAACGGGAATAATAATTGGCCGACGGCGCATTTCGCCATAGATGTAATCGCTCAATTTCTTTTTGAGCAATGACTTTACTTTCTGCCAATCTTTAATGCCATCTCTTTCTATGTTCATCATCGTATTTTGTAATTTTTCACGGGCGCTATTCATAAAATCTTCTGATTCTTTAATGTAAATAAAGCCACGTGAGATTAAGTCAGGGCCACTTAAAAATTGACCTTCACTGTTCATGGCGACGACAATCATAATAAGGCCTTGTTCAGATAATATGCGTCGATCACGCAACACGACATTGCCAATATCACCAATGCCTAAACCATCGACTAACGTGGCACCAGCTTCAACGCTGCCGCAAATTTCAGCACTGTCTTTAGTAAATTCAACGACTATGCCATTGTCGGCGATAATAATGTCGTCTTTGCTCATGCCCATGCGCTGTGCCAGTTCAGCGTGTTGCATCAAGTGGATAAATTCGCCGTGTACAGGCATGAAGAACTTAGGTTTTACTAAATTGTGTATCAACTTTAACTCTTCTTGACAGGCGTGACCTGAAACGTGAACGTCTGCAAGTGCGTTGTAGATGACGTTGGCGCCCTGTTCGTATAATTTGTTAATCACTTTATTGATACTCTTTTCGTTACCTGGAATCGGTGACGATGACAAGATAACTAAATCACCTTTTCTAATTGAAACCGAATAGTGGTCGTTGTTCGCCATGCGCGTTAGCGCCGCCATCGATTCACCCTGCGACCCTGTCGTGATAATACAGACTTCGTTGTCGGGGTAACGGTTGATGTCTTCAATATCAATAAAGTCATCTTGCGGAATATTTAAATAGCCTATTTCAGTTGCAACGCGTACAGTGTTGAGCATGCTTCTGCCAGAAAAAGCCACTTTGCGGTTGTTAATCAAAGCCGCGTTAGCAATTTGTTGTAAGCGATGCACATTTGAGGCAAAACTCGCCACAATGATGCGCGTATTGGTATTGTGTCGAAACAGTGTTTCAAAGGTGTCGCCGACACTTGATTCGCTCATGGTATACCCTGGATGCGTCGCGTTGGTTGAATCTGCCAACAATGCCAAGACGCCTTCGCGTCCAAGTTCGGCAAAGCGCTGTAAGTCGATTGTCTTATTGTCAATTGGCGTGTAATCAACTTTGAAATCGCCAGTTTGAACAATGGTACCAACTGGCGTTTTAAGTGCAATTGACATTGCATCGGGTATCGAATGATTGACCCGAATAAATTCAATCGCAAATGACCCAATTTTAATGACTTTACCATCTGTAATTTCGTTCATTCTAACTTTGGGTAATTGCGGGTGTTCTTCAAGCTTACGTCTAATTAGTGCTGCAGTTAATTTAGCAGTGTAAATGGGCACGTCGATTTCTTGTAAGAAAAAAGGAATTGCGCCAATGTGGTCTTCGTGCCCATGCGTGACCAATAAAGCTTTAATTTTAGATTTGTTCTCAATCAGATAATTAAAATTCGGAATCACTAAATCAATCCCGAACATTTCATCTTCGGGAAATTTAACGCCACAGTCAACGATGACAATTTCGTTGCGATATTGGTAAGCCGTCATATTCTTACCTATTTCATTTAACCCCCCTAAGGGTATTACTTTTAATGCATTGTTGTTCATTGTACCTCCTAATGTAAAATTGCTAAGATCAAAAGACCTTAGCAATTCGACTGACAGTTGTTACAAAGCCCGTAAAACTTTAATTTATGGTTTTGTATTTTAAAATCGTATTCTTTTTCAATCTTCTTTTCAACTGAATCTAATAAATCGTATTTAACTTCGATAATTATACCACAGTTTTCGCATATCAAATGATGATGGTGATGATGCCTTTCATCTAGGTTCATTTCATAACGCGTGATGCCATCTTCTAAATTGAGTTTCATTAAAACTTTTAAATCGTTCAGCAGCTGTAGCGTTCTGTACACCGTCGCTAAACCAATATCAGGACATTCAACACGTACTTCGTCATATATTTCTTCAGCTGTTAAATGCTCGCCTGTGTGCTGAATCATGACCTTTAATACCGAACGTCTTTGCGGTGTCAGCTTGTAACCTTTTGAACGCAAGGTGCCTCTTAAATCATCTAAGTTTATCATGGTTATCTCCTTATTCAGTATCTCCCACCAATCTTTGCAATTGATTATTAATTAATACTATATCACGAGAAAACCAAAAAATCAATTGTCTTCACAAAATTCATAGTAAGCGTCAATAATTTCTTGACACTTGGCCTCGTCAGTTACGAGCGTAAATTCTTGTTGATCACCTAGGCTATTTACTTGGCAAATATAGTCTTCATCTTGAGCGATAGCATGTAAAATTGCGTATTCGTTATTGTTTAACTGTAATGTTGCAATGACCGCCATTTTTACAGGATGTCGCTCTTCATCAAATAGCATAATTATATTTTTATCATTCATTTTGACCTCGTTGCTAGAAACTGTTCTAGTATCAATTGCGCTGCTAGTTTATCGACGTATTGGGCGCGTTTTTTACGCGATAAATCAGCCATTTTCATAATGCTGTTCGCCTGCATACTGGTTAAGCGCTCATCAATTGCCTGAAAGGCTATTTGCCAATTAATGTCAGTGCCATAGAAAACCTTCTTTTTTAATTTTTTAATAAAAAAAGCAATTTTTTCTGACTGTTGACTTCTGTTGCCATTTAAATGGAGCGGGTCGCCATAAACCAATGTCGTTACTCGATAATTTTTACAAAGTGAAACGATATGGGCGATATCTTCCTTAGTTGTTGAACGATGGTAGGTCTCTATACCCTGCGCAGTGATATTGAGTGGATCACTAATTGCAATGCCAATCGTTTTATCGCCAACGTCAAGTGAAAGTATTCTCATTAATTGCTTTTTTCCATAAAGCACTTCAGCAACTCTTCTAGTATGTCGTCGCGTTCGACGCTTCTGATTAAATTACGTGCGTCAGCTTGCGACGTTATATAGGTTGGATCACCCGATATTAAATAGCCTACCATTTGATTAATCGGATTATACCCTTTTGCCTCTAATGCAACATAAACTGTTTCTATAATGTCACGAATTTCAACAGTTTTGTCGTTGCCAAAATCGAATTTTATTGTTTTAGACATCATATGCCTCCTTGTCTTGTGCTATCTCTATTTTACAACAAATCAGCTAATTGTTGAAGCGCAATTTTTAATTTAGAGGCGTCTTTACCACCCGCTTGTGCCATATTGGGGCGACCGCCGCCGCCGCCAGCACAAATTTTTGCGAGTTGTTTGACGATATTGCCGCAGTGTACGCCCTTGTCTAGTGCTGCTTGATTCGCCATTGCTATGAAGTTGACCTTTTGACCATCGACATTGGCGAGTACGACTAATGTCGGCGATTGATCACTAATTAATTGATCAGCTAAATTACGCAGCGCATCTGCTTTTTGATTTTCAAACTGTCCGCTGATGACATTGACATCATTGATAATTTGTTTATTGTTAATTAAACTGTCAAGTGACTGATTAGCGGCTTGTTGTTTTAGCTTGTCGAGTTCACGTTGTAGTTTTTTATTGTCATCTATGAGTTGTTCAACCTTATTTAGCATGACATCTTGCGACGTTTTAAGCAATGATTCTAATTCGCTTAACAGTTTAACCTGTTCATTGAATAAGGCGTTGGCCGCTTCGCCAGTAATCGCTTCTATGCGACGTGTACCAGCAGCGACGCCTGTTTCAGAAATAATTTTAAATAGTCCGACTTGTGAGGTGCTGTCTAAATGCGTGCCACCACAGAGTTCAATGCTGTAGCCACCGGTGTTGACTACCCTGACTACAGCTCCGTATTTTTCGCCGAAAAGCGCCATTGCCCCCAGTTTTTTAGCATCATCAATTGGCATTTCGGTAGTATTTACTTTTAAATTGTTCAACACTTTTTGATTGACAATTTGTTCGATTTGTGCGATTTCATCTTTTGTCAATGGGTTGAAGTGCGTAAAGTCAAAGCGTAAACGATCACCATCTACCAGTGAGCCTGATTGTTCAACATGATCGCCCAATACATCTTTAAGGGCGCGATGCAACAAATGTGTCGCCGTATGGTTGCGCGCAGTTGCCATTCGTCTATCAAGATCGACTGTGGCAGTGATGACGTCGCCAACGGCAATTTTACCCTTTTTAAGGTGGCAGTAATGTAAAATAGTAGCCGCTTGATTCTTTTGTGTATCACTGACTGTTAACTGACAATCAGCATTTGACAATTGACCAACGTCGCCAACTTGGCCGCCGCTTTCAGCGTAAAATGGTGTTTTATCTAATATGACAATTAAGTCTTTAGGCTGCTCGACGCTGTCGCATGCAACGCCGTCAACGATTAGTCCCAAAACACTGGCCTGCATTGTCGTATCAGAATAACCGCAGAAATCGGTTGTTTTTTTGGCAGCGTCAATTTGTTTGGCGTCGGCCCAGCCCAGCGCGTTACTATCACGCGAGGCGCGTGCCCGTTCTCTTTGCTGTTGCATGGCATTTTGAAAAGCAGCTTGATCGACCGTTAAGTTTTTGTCAGCCAGTATTTCCATCGTTAAATCCAACGGAAAGCCATAAGTGTCATACAGCTTAAATGCCAGTTCGCCAGCGAGTTGCGCTTGGTTATTTTCTATTAATTCGGCAATATAGCCATCTAAGATAATTAATCCTTGATCGATTGTTTGCATAAAGCGCTCTTCTTCGAGTATGATAATTTTCTTTGTATAATCTTGTCGCTCCACCAGTTCTGGATATGCCTCGCCAAAAAGAGCGATGACGACATCGGCCAGTTGATGTAAGAAATTATCTTTTATGCCAATTTTTTTGCCATGACGCGCTGCACGCCTTAAGAGACGACGCAAGACATAACCACGACCCTCGTTGTTTGGCTTAACGCCGTCCGTTATCAAAAAGACGATTGCCCGAATATGATCCGTAATCTTTCTAATTGAAACATCGGCGGCGCTATCAGCGCCATACTGGCAACCAGCAAGTTTTGCAATGTTATCTCTTATTTCTACCATGACGTCAATATCAAAAATTGAATCGACATTTTGAACAATACATGCCACCCTTTCTAAACCCATACCAGTATCGATATTCGGGTTTTTCAAAGGCGTGTAATTGCCATCAGCTGATTGTTCAAATTGCGTAAAGACCAAATTCCAAAATTCGACAAAGCGATCGCAGTCGCAACCCGGCATACAGTCTGAGCTGCCGCAGCCACAAGCACTGCCGCGATCATAGTACAATTCACTACAGGGACCACACGGTCCTGTGCCGGTGCCTATCTCCCAAAAATTATCTTCCTTGCCAAGTTTGACAATGCGCTCGGCGGGCACACCCTCTTGGTTTAGCCAAATATCATACGCTTCATTATCTTCTAAGTAAACGGTCACCCACAATTTGTCGCGATCGAGCTTTAGTTCATTGAGCACAAAGTCCCATGCCATCTTAATTGCTTCTCTTTTAAAATAGTTGCCAAATGAAAAGTTGCCAAGCATTTCAAAAAAAGAGGCATGTCGTGAAGTCACGCCGACATTTTCAATGTCGTTGGTTCTAACACACTTTTGGCAGCTCGCCATACGTGGCGCAGGCGGCGCGACAACCCCAGTGAAAAAATCTTTTAATGGCACCATGCCAGCATTAATTAACAATAAGGTCTTATCACTCTGCGGAATCAGCGGATAAGACGGCTGTATTAAATGTTCATTTTTGGCAAAAAATTCTAAAAACTTACTACGTATTTCATTTAAACCTAGTGCTTGCATGTATGACCTCCAAAACGAAACGATTAAAAAATCGCGTTTATGTTAACGTGTTAAACTATAGTGACTATAGCATAATTTATTGCTCTATTCAAGTAACTGGCGACTTTTGAAAACATTATTTAACATAACGAAAAAATTGATTAGTGATGTGATATAATTATAAAGTGGAAAGCGGAATGAAAAAGCGAGATTTCTCGACGTTGCTCGAAATGACAACGTTGGCGATTGTCAGAAGCGCTTGCAGCCCGTGCGACTGAAGTGTGTTTTGTAGTGGTATGAGCTGCTGTTAAACCACCTATTCTGAAAGAAGCGCTTTATCTATTACGAATTTGTGCGCAGCTCCCACCTAAAAATATACAAAGGAGCACGACAAAGGCGAAAGCGCTTAGTTTCAATCGCAGAAAAAGACAATAAGGAGTATTTATGAATGTATTGACAAGCACCCGTCAAAGCGCTATACGCGCACTACCATCAGAAGCGATGCTCGCTGGCATTGCACCAGACGGCGGATTATTTGTCTTTGAACAATTTCCGAAGTTGCCATTAGATCAATTACTCGACCTACCCTATGCTGATATGGTTGGTACGCTACTGTCTTTATATTTAGATGAATGGTCAGCGAAACAACTTATCGAATTGGCACGTCGTGCCTATCGCAACGCTTTTACAAGCGAAAGCTGCACACAGTTTAAACACTTTAATAAATTACACTTTTGCGAGCTCTATCACGGACCGACCTATGCTTTTAAAGATTTTGCACTTACTGTTTTGCCGCATTTGTTAACTGCATCGCTCGCCAAACAAAATACGACTAATCGGTTATTGATATTGACAGCGACATCAGGTGACACGGGTAAAGCGGCGTTACAAGGCTTTGCAGATGTAACGGGTATCGACATTGTCGTGTTTTATCCGGCAAATGGTGTCAGTCCGATACAAGCGAGACAAATGCAAACACAGGCAGGTCAAAATTTAGCAGTTTTTGCAATTGAAGGCAATTTCGATGACGCACAGTCGCATGTCAAAAAAATGTTTAACGATCAAAATTTTAAAGAGCAAACGGCAGCATTAGGCGTGCAGTTGAGCTCAGCAAATTCTATAAATATGGGTCGCCTCTTGCCACAAATTGCCTATTATGTAGACAGTTACCGCCAACTGTTTAAAGCGGGCGCAATTAAATTTGCTGATGCAATCAATGTCGTAGTACCATCAGGTAATTTTGGCAACATCTTAGCTGCTTATTATGCCAAGCAAATGGGGCTACCAATCGCTAATTTAATATGTGCTTCTAATTGTAATGATGTGTTGACAGAGTTTATTAATACGGGTGTCTACAACGCCAATCGTCAATTTTATACGACAATGTCGCCTTCAATGGATATTTTAATTTCGAGTAACTTAGAGCGCTTAATCTATCATCTTTCTGGGAATGACAGTTGCTATACAGCCAATTTAATGCTGCAATTGGCAAATAAGCAGCAATTTGAAGTTAATCATAAAGTGCGTGCTGGCTTAGCCGATTTTTATGCCTACGCCTGTAACGAGAGTGGCACGCAAAGTGCAATAAATGAAGTATATAACGATTGTGATTATCTAATTGACCCGCATACCGCAGTGGCTTATCATTGTTATCAATGTTATCAAAAGGAAACAGGCGATCAAAGACATGCCATCATTATGTCGACAGCGAGCCCTTTTAAATTTGCCGATAGCGTATGTCAAAGTTTGGCCATTGCCGATAGTTTGAACAATCAATCTCAAAAAATCGCTTTACTGGCAACGCATACTAAACTGCCGATACCGCCCTATTTCGAGACACTTAATCAGCTACCCCTTTTACACAACAAGACCATTTCAATTGAACAAATGCCAAATTCGGTGCTAGAATTTATAAGGAGAAAAAAATGATAAGAGTAAAAATAGCAGCGACGACGAGTAATATCGGACCAGGTTTTGATTGTTTAGGCATTGCGCTTGATCTGTACAATGAATTTAGAATTGATATCGCCGAACGCTTGACGATCAGCGGTTGCCCAGAACAGTATTGTAATGAAGATAATTTGGTCTATCGTGCCTATACCCATACGATAAATAGATTAAAGAAAAAGAGTCGCCCTATTGCGATACAATTTGCCAATGCAATACCAATATCGCGCGGTTTAGGCAGCAGCGCTAGTTGCATATTAGCTGGTGTTATCGCGGCAAACGAATTTGGCGGCGCTAATTTATCAAAAGAGCAACTATTAAAAATTGCACTTGAACTTGAGCATCATCCCGATAATCTTGCGCCTGCGCTATACGGTGGTATGGTGTTGTCAATCACAACACAGTCTAAAACCGTCTGCCAAACAATAAAAATACGCGACGACTTAGCTTTTGTTGCCATTGTACCAGACTATCAATTGTCAACTGAAAAATCGCGTGCCGTCTTACCAAAATCACTCAGTTACAGCCAAACTGTCTATAATGTTGGTCGCTGTGCGCTTTTGATTTCAGCACTTGAAAACGGTGACTATCATTTACTGCGTCACGCCTGTGACGATGCCATACATCAGCCATTTCGCAAACATCTAATTCCTCAATATGATGAGATTGAAACGTTGGCGTACAGCTGTGGTGCTTATGCGTTTTATCTCAGTGGTGCCGGTTCAACGATGATTGCAATCTGCAATGCAAACGACCATAAATTTCACAATATTATACAAAAACTACCCGCTAACTGGCAATGTCATATATTAAAAACGGTACCAACTGGTGCCGTCGTAGAAAAAGTATAAAGCTTATATTACGCAATCGATTACGCCCCCGCCCAGCACTTCATCACCGTCGTAGACAACAACGGCCTGACCGGGTGTAATCGCCCTTTCTGGTGCAATAAAATCTATACGATAGCGATTGTCGTCTAATTTGACAATGGTTGCAGCACTGTCGCGCTTTGAATGGCGTACGCGCACCGAAACAGCAGTTGCTTTTGTAAATGACTGAACAGTTATTTTGTTAAAATCTCGCGCGATTAAGGCGTTGGCGTATACTTCTTGCGCTTCGCCTAAGACAACTTCATTTTGCTGTGCGCGAATTGCGACGACATACATTGGCTTGCCAAATGTAATGCCCAATCCCTTGCGTTGTCCAACGGTATAATGAATAATACCGCGATGTTTGCCGAGTATATTGCCTTCGGCATCAACAAAGTTACCGGTTTTTATAGGATAATCACTGTTATTAATGACGAAATTGGCATAGTCGTTATCGGGAACAAAACAAATTTCTTGGCTATCACGTTTAGCTGCAATTGTGATATCAAGCGATTCGGCAATTTGTCTAACCTGCACTTTATTGTCAATTTCCGATAGCGGAAATAAGATGTGCTGCATTTGTTGTTGGGTCAAATAAGCTAACATATAGGTTTGATCTTTGGATTGCTCACGCGAACGAAATAAGCGATAATGCTTCGTTTTAGTATCGTAAACAACTTTAGCATAATGACCAGTAGCGACATAGTAAGCGCCTAATGCCTGTGCTTTTTGTATTAATTTGTCAAACTTAATATAGCGATTGCACATGACACACGGATTAGGTGTTTCGCCCTTATGATAGGCGTTGACAAAATAGTCGACGACATCTCTTTTAAACGGTGCTTTAAAATTGACAACGTAAAACGGTATATCTAAAAAACCCGCCACGCGCCTTGCATCTTCAACAGCGGATAAGCTACAACAGCCACCGTGTTTTTCAACGTAATCATCTGCCGGATCGTCCCATAGTTTCATTGTGATAGCAATGACATCGTAACCCTGTTTTTTTAATAAATAGGCAGCTACTGTGCTATCGACGCCGCCCGACATACCGATGACAACTTTTTTCTTATCTAACATATTTCCTACTTTCACTAAATAACTAAACGCCGCATATTAAACCAGTAATATGCGGCATTTACATGTTAAACTTGCTTGAATAGTTACTCACTGATTAGTACTCTAGTTCAACACCATGATCATGATCATGTTCTTCATCTGGGTTAAAACCATCTAATTCAGGATAATGCTTGTTATTTTTCTTTGCATAGTCAAGAATTGCAGCTTTCAATGCTTGTTCGGCAAGCACAGAACAGTGTACTTTGACTGGCGGCAAGCCACCCAGTTCGTCTAGTACTTGTTTATTTGTTACTTTTAACGCCTCTTTAATTGTCTTGCCTTTGATAATTTCGGTTGCCATCGAAGATGATGCGACAGCTGAACCACAACCAAAGGTCTTAAATTTAATGTCTTCGATAACTTCATCTTTGCCAATTTTTAAGTAAATTTTCATGATGTCGCCACATTTGACATTGCCTACTTGACCCACACCGTCGGCGTTTTCAATTTCGCCGACATTTCTAGGGTTTACAAAGTGTTCCATTACTGTTTCGTTATACATAATTCTCCTACCTATCTGTCTTATTCAATGCCTTCATAAAGTGGCGACATTTGTCTTAAGCGATCTACCACCTCTTCGATAACATCAATTGTATAGTCGATATCTTGTTCTGTTGTAAAATCACCCACTGTCAAACGCAATGAACCGTGCGCAATTTCATGTGTTAAACCAATCGCCATTAGAACATGTGAAGGATCGAGTGACCCAGAAGTACAAGCTGAACCGCTTGAACCTGCAATGCCTTTTAGATCTAAGCTGAGTAAGAGCGATTCGCCCTCGATAAATTCAAATGACATATTAAAGTTAGCGGGGTGACGTTTAGTTGGATGTCCATTTAATTTGATATAAGGCACTTTGTTTTTTACGCCTTCAATTAATCTGTCACGCAATTTTTGACAATATGCAATATGCTCATCTAAGTTGTCATGCGCCAACTCTGCCGCTTTGGCAAAACCGATGATTGCTGGAACATTTTCTGTACCAGGTCGGCGTTTGCGCTCTTGCGCGCCACCTTCAATAAAATTGGCAATGCGCACACCTTTTTTGATGTAAAGCCCGCCAATACCCTTTGGTCCATATATTTTATGACTAGAAATTGACATTAAGTCAATCCCCAGTTCTTTAACGTCTATCGGCACGTTGCCATAGGCTTGTACGGCATCACTGTGAAATAAGACGCCATTGTCGTGGCAAACTTTCGCCAGTTCACTGATATTTTGACGTGTGCCAATTTCGTTATTAATATACATAATTGAAACTAAGACAGTGTTATCTTGGATTGCCGCTCTTAAGTCATCAGCAGAGGCAAAACCGTATTGATCGACTGGTAAATAAGTAACTTGATAGCCAGCTTTTTCAAGTGCTACAGCCGTATGCAATACGGCATGATGTTCAATTTTGGTTGTAATAAAATGGTTGCCTTTTTTAGCGTTGGCACGCATGACGCCCCAGATCGCCCAGTTATCTGATTCGGTGCCACCAGCGGTGAAGTATAGTTCATCTTTATTGGCATTAATTGTATCGGCAATTGTTTGACGCGCTGCAGTTATTTTGTTCTTTGCGTCTCGCCCAAAGGCGTGAACGCTTGATGGGTTGCCATATACTGCGCCATAGTAAGGTAACATTGCGTTGACGACTTCTTGCTTAGTCGGCGTCGTCGCCGAATAATCAAGATAGATGCGTTTTGTCATATTTCTCTCCTATTTCAGTAATTTTTATTTTATTTTTAGCTTCGTAAAGCGCCATTTCATCATCTAACATATCTTGCAGTGTAATCGATTCGATAACATCGTCAACCGATGCTGTTATGCGATTCCAGATGGTACGTGTGACACAATAGTCGCTCTGTTCGCAATCAGCTAAATCGAGATTGACGCACTCAGAAGCGAGTATCGGCCCTTCTAAAGTCTTGAGTATCTGACCAACTGTAATCGTCGCAGGTTCGCCATTTAAATAATAGCCGCCATGTGCGCCTCTAATGCTCTTGATTAAGTTGTTTCTGCGCAACGGCAAAAAGAGCTGTTCAAGATAATTGATTGAAATTGACTCTATTTTGGCGATTTGCTTTAACGATGTAGGCCCCTTGCCATAGTTTTTGGCTAAGACAAACATGGCACGCAGACCATAGCGACCCTTGGTGGACAGTATCATATTGCCTCCTATACTCTATTAAAATACAAGGGATTATCTTCAGTATAGTATAGAGTATTAACTGTGTCAATAGCGTTGACTTGATATCATATTTATTAAATGATTCTTAAAAAGCGATTATATTTATAAGCGAAAGACAAATCAATTTTTATGTCATGATATAATTTCGCT
>PDWI01006774.1_pt1 | contig 14275 bp, 12 predicted proteins | sample 1430891 | NCBI WGS metagenome assembly PDWI01 (sample SAMN01162508, study PRJNA174530) | Oral metagenome, whole genome shotgun sequencing project. | biome: Marine environment; feature: Marine mammal; material: Swab sample of the gingival sulcus; isolation source: swab sample of gingival sulcus...
CAATTATTCAAATCCTACACGAGATCTTAAGACCTTCTTCTCAAAACTTCCTCTTTTTCTCCCTAGGAAATAGAAAAATTCTCCCAAAGATTATAAAATCTCTTCCCTAAGAAATAGATCAATCGTCCCTAGGGATTCATTTTTTTCTAAGACCAGCAAAACAGTCTTAGACATATTTTTCAAAAAGACAAGGAAAAACAGCAAAAAAAGGGTGGAGTTTTTCACGATGTTTTCACGATGATTTCACGATGATTTCACGATTGCCTATTTTCACTTGCATTCATTTATAGCCTTTTCTACATTTGTTTCGTAGCCAACAATTCATTCAAAATAAAAAATCGTAGGATATGAAACATTTGAAAAAGTATATGCTTTTAGGGTATTTACTCTTGCTCTCATCTGAGCTTTTTGCTCAGACAAATAATGCTATTGGGGCAATAAATGAAGCAACAAACATGCTTAGAAATTCCTTTGACCCTCTCGTGAAGCTTGCTTATGCCTTCTGTGCTATAATCGCTTTAGTTGGAGGAGTCAAAGGGTATAAGAAGTTGCAATCAGGGGATCCTGATGCTTCCAAGACAATAATGGCTTGGGCTTTTGGATTCATCTTCGCTGTCCTTATCGTCACAATTATTAAATCTTTCTTTTTCTAGGAATTATGGCAGAATGGGAAGTCAACAAAGGAGTCGGTAGAGGTTTGGAGTTTTATGGTTTAACACTCCGCTACCTCATCATTCTTGTTTTTGGGTTAGTAGGGTTAAGCTTCTTTGTCGGTATTCTTAGTCTTGTCGGCATTAACCACTTCGTATGTGTCATTGTAGCCTTATTGGGTGCCTGCCTGTTGGTCTGGCAAACGTTTGGACTAAATAAGAAGTACGGAGAGCATGGTCTAATGAAACGACAGGCTAAGTCTTCCCAGCCATTCTTTCTAGAGCATACTCGTCTTGTTCGGACGATGATTAAAATATCAAAACATCACAGCCATGAGAATCAGAGAAAGGGTTGATAGCTTAGAAAGGCACTTCCCCCTATTGGAGATTGAGGGAGAGTATATCATCTCTAAGCATGCAGATATAACAGCGTGCTTTAGGGTAGACTTGCCTGAGCTTTTCACACTCAGTTCTGAAGATTATGAAATGCTCCATACTTGTTGGACTAAAGCATTCTCAGGACTAGAGAATCAAACTATTGTTCACAAGCAGGACTGGTTCATCTTTCAAAAGCATGAGGAAGATCTTAACGAGCATGAGGCAATCAGCTTCCTTGACTACGCAAACAGAAAGCATTTCAAGGGACGCTCCTACCTCAAGCACTCATGCTACCTCTTCATTACAAAGTCAACAGAGAAAAGATTAGAACAACAAAGCCTTTTCTCAAGCTTATGCAAGAAACACCTAGTCCCTGCAGAACAGCTCGACCCTATACTCATTACAAACTTCAAGGAGTCTGTCTTTCAGTTTGAACGAATCATGAATGATTCTGACTTGATTAGACTGACTCGTTTGACAGAAAAAGAGCTTTTAGGAGATGCTGAACAACTTGGACTTATTGATCATTACCTCTCACTCTCGGGGAATGAACAAATCACTCTAGAAGATATATGTCTTGGGAGCGAACATGTCCGTGTTGGAGATAAGCAAGTGATCAGCCATAGTCTTTCAAATGTTGATGATCTTCCTTTTAAGCTAAGCACTGACAGGCTCTTTGATAAGCTCTCGACAGATAGGAGTAGCTGTTCGATGTCTTTTGCCTCTCCAATAGGAATTCTCTGTACTTGTAACCACATATACAATCAATACATCATCATTGGAGATAGTGAAAAGAACTTAAAAGACTTAGATCGCAAAGCTCGACACATGAATGCCCTATCTCGCTACAGCAGAAGCAACGCTATTAATGCTGAATGGATTCAAGACTATTTGAACATTGCTCACACGCTCTCCTGTCCTTCTGTCAAGGCTCATTTTAATGTCTTGTCTTGGACTGAACACGATCAGGAGCTAAGATCTATAAAGAATGAAGTCGGCTCTGCCATCGCAAAAATGGGTTGTACCCCTAGGCATAACACTATTGACACAGCTACACTCTTTTGGGCAGGCATACCGGGGAATGCTGGCGACTTACCAAGTGAAGAGATGTTCTTCACCTTCTTTGAGCCTGCAATCTGCCTCTTTTCTCAAGAGACGAACTACAGAGACTACAGCTTAGAGCCTGAGATAGGGTCTCAAGCTTTTGGTCTCCGCCTTGCTGACCGACTATCAGGGAAGCCTATCCTCTTGGATATTTCTGACTATCCCATGAAGAAAGGACTTATCACGAATAGAAATAAGTTCATTCTCGGACCTAGTGGTAGTGGTAAGTCTTTTTTCACAAATCATCTCGTCAGACAATACTATGAGCAGAATGCACATATCCTCCTTGTCGATATAGGAGACTCTTATGGCGGACTATGTCGTCTTATTCATGAAGAGACAAAGGGTGCTGACGGGATCTCTTTCAGATATAGTGAAGCAGACCCTATATCATTTAATCCTTTCTATACAGACGACTATATCTTCAGTAACGAAAAGATTACAAGTATTGTCTCTCTAATCTTCATCTTATGGAAGCATACTGATGAAGAACTTAAAAAGTCTGAAATCTCAGTTCTTAATACGGCAATACAACGCTACATACATTTGATCCAAGAAGACAGATCAATCCGTCCTTGCTTCAATACTTTTTATGACTTCATGAAAGGACGTTTCAAAGAGGAGCTAGAAGCTGACGAAGAGATACGTGTAACGACGAAGGAGTTCGACTTAAATAATTTCCTCGTTACGCTTAAGCCATTCTATCAAGGAGGTCATTATGACTTCTTGCTTAACTCAAGTAAGGATATTGACCTCTTAAATAAACGCTTCATTGTCTTCGAATTAGACGAGATACAGAAGAACAATGAGCTTCTATCTATTGTAACGATGATCATCATGGAAACCTTTATCAATAAGATGAGGCGACTTCCTAATCAACGAAAGCTAATCCTTATAGAAGAAGCGTGGAAAGCTCTAACCACTGCAAATATGGAAGAGTATATCAAGTACCTATACAAAACTGTCCGTAAGCATTTCGGAGAAGCGATTGTCGTAACTCAAGAGCTTGATGACATCATTCATTCTCCTGTTGTGAAAGAGAGTATCATTAACAACTCAGATTGTAAGATCCTGCTTGATCAAAGGAAATACATGAACAAGTTTGATACAATACAAGACCTCTTAGGGCTAACTAGCAAAGAGGTCGACCAACTCCTATCAATTAATCAGAATAACGATCCAAAGAGAAGCTACAAAGAGGTCTTCATTAGTCTTGGAGGAAGACAATCAGCTGTATATGCCACAGAAGTATCAAAAGAAGAATACTTCTGCTATACAACTGAGCCCTTAGAGAAAGTGGAACTCATAGAGACTGCTAAGACTCTTGGAGGATCATTTAAAGATGCTATAAAACAAACAGCTAACAAATACTCATAAAAAAACAGAATGCTTATGTTCAAATGCAAACGTATTATTTCAGGACTATTGCTTGTCTCTATACTAACGACAAGCACTCCAGCTTATGCTCTTGGAGGCGACTGGCTAACAGCTGCCTTCCAAGGAATTGAATCCTTCCGCAATTTCTTCTCCACAACACAAAAATGGGGAGAGAATATTGCAACTCTAAAGAAACAATTCATGGAATATAAGAAGATCTACCAACAAGGAGAGAAAGCTTTCCGTAAGATTGAGCAAGTATCCAAAGGGATTAAGAACATGCAAGAAATCAAGGATTGCTTCTCGCTATCAATGAAGATTGGGGAACGCTTCTACGATAGATACGACATGATCCTTCATGATGACAACTTCTCTTATGCTCATAAGCTCCAAATAGCTCAGCACATGAAAGCGATTGTCTCTGCAGGAATGGACGACATCATCCTATTAAAGACGGTCGTCAATAGCAATACGTCTTTCAGCTTTACCGATCATGAACGCTGGAAAGTCGTTTATCAGGTTAAAGCTCGACTACAAGAGAAGCTTCTCTATTTCGATGACTATACGCATCACTTACTTAACTTCTCTGCAAAGAAAAGGACTATGCAGTGGAGCAAAAAGAAGAAACGTCGCTTCTATGGAGTTTCTCTTGGACTATAAAGACTAATTCGATATGAACTTAGGAGAATTTAATCAGCTCTTAGATCAGACCTATGAGAAGATGATCCACATGACGGACTCTATGATGACCTTCTCTATGGCTCTTGGTGGAATAGGTGCATTATTCTATGCCTTCAAGCATATTGCTTTCTCTTTAGCAAATGCAGAACCCATAGATATTTATGCCCTACGAAGACCCTTTATCATAGGTCTATTGATCAGTATGTTCCCAATACTTGTCATTGGAACAATCGATGCTGTTATGGAGCCTGTCGCTCATGTAACTGAAGGACTTATTGACGACCAAAGAGACAAGCTTGAAGACCTTCAAGAGAGGTACAACTTAACAAAAGATGCAATTCTTGTAAAGAACAAGAAAGCTTATAGGCTTTCTGCAGAGCGATACAAAGAGGTTGAGCTACAGATCAACAGCAAGACCGTCAGCCTTGAACAAGCCAAAGAAGCCGTCTCTGAAGGAACGAGCTTTTCTATTTCAGATATTGTTGACTCTTTTAGTCGTAAAGCCTCTGAGATGTGGGACGATATGGTGTATGCAACCTTCTCAACCATTCTCTTAGGAATTATGATGATTATCTCCTTTCTGTCTGTCTTCTTCCGACTGATATTAAATATCATCGGACCTCTAGTCTTTGCTTTTGCAATCTTCCCTGGGTTAGAAAACGGATTAATCAGTTGGGTACTTCGCTATATATCTATTTGGATGTGGGTGCCAATAGGACATATCCTTCACGCTTTCTTAGAAGTGATTAACATCCGCATGCTTGAGGAAGATCTCGCAACCCTAACTGCTGCCTTAAACAGCTCAGAAAATATAACACCAACCTTCAGTTCCTCACTAATGTCAATCTTCTACTTCTTTGGTATAGCAGGATTTATTGCAACACCTACAATTGCAGGCTGGGTTGTCGAAGCTGGAGGAGGTGTTGCTGGACTAGGCAAAGCTCTCAAGGGTGCAACAGCTAAGGCAGGGGGACTAGCTTCAGGATTAGGTAAAGGATCTGCCAATGCCACAAAGTTTGGACTTCGTCGATTTGGCGGCGAGAAAATAAATAAAGCAATGGACACAGGATCTAAAGTGAAGGATATTCTCAAAGGAAATAAAAAACGATAAATCATGAGCTTCAAGTCATTAAAAAACCTAGATGATTCATTTAGACAGCTACGCTTCATTGTGGGGGTATTTGCCTTTCTCTGCCTACTCATCTCATCGTATGCAATCTATCAGTCTTACACCTTTGCTGAACAGCAACGAGAGAAAGTCTATGTCTTAGATCAAGGCAAATCCCTAATGGTTGCTCTATCTCAGAACGTAAACATGAATAGACCTGTAGAAGCGAGGGAACATGTCCGTCGCTTCCATGAGCTATTCTTTACGCTTGCTCCTGATCAGAGTGCTATCAACGAGAATATGAAGCGAGCATTCTACCTAGCAGACAAGTCTGCCTATAACTACTACAAAGACCTAGAAGAGCAAGACTATTTCAAACGTCTTATCTCTGGAAACGTCTATCAAAAAGTAAAGATCGACTCAATCAGATGTGACTTCTCCTCTGTCCCCTATACAGTCAGCACCTATGGTAAGGTCTATATCGTTCGCACGAGCAACATCACGGAACGAAACCTAGAGACCTATTGTGAACTCATGAATACAACACGCTCAGACAATAACCCTCAGGGCTTCATCATGGAGCATTTTGAAGTTCTAGACAATAAAGATTTACAAATTATTCAACGCTAAAACAAAGAACAATGAAGGACAAGAAAAAACTAAAGGAATACCTCGTATATTCTGCGATGGTCATAGCCTTCTTGGCATTTATCTTCTACCTCTATCAGCCCATATTTGCTGAGACATCGGAGGAGGGCGGACTCAACTGCGAGCTTCCTACAGCCTCAAGCAATGATAAGCAAAAAGATAAAATGGAACTCTACGAGCTTAGCTATGAGTCAAAAATCAAGAAAGAGCAGGATCAAGAGCTTGATGCTCTGAGTGCTTATATAGATTCAAGGAAAGCAGTTCGTGAATCCGAACAAGAAGTACCTGCCTCTTCAATCAAAGAGGTTGTAGCAGGCTTCTCAGAAGAGACAAGCCAGCTTCAAGAACAGCAAGAGAGCTACTTCAATCAAGATCCTGCATCCTATTATGATCCTGAAAAAGAAGAACTCAAGAGAAAACTGCAAGAGCTGAAGGATCAACAAGAGCTTCTCCTACAGCAAAAGGAGCAAAAAGCAGAGCTAGATCGGATCAAAGCTGAGAATGAACAGCTCTCTCAAAGACTTCTTGCAGATATTCAAGAACCAAGGAATGAGAGCTTCGTTAGACAGCCTCAATATTATCAACAACAGAGACAAGCAAGCCTCAGTGTTGAGAAAGCAAATAGCTCAGTAGTTTCATCATTAGCTCCTCAACGAGATAGTGTTGCCAATGCTTTTCACAGCTACTCAAGAACAGGGGAAAGTCCCCTTGAAGCCAACACTCTTAAGGCTGTAGTCGATAGGACAACCTGTCTCAAGGACGGAGACTATGTCAGCTTACGACTTTTAGAGAATAGCCGTATAGGAAAGTTCCACTTAAAAAAAAATAGTCCACTTATTGCTCGAGCATCAATAGGAAACAAAAGACTCTCTCTTACAATCTCAAGTATTGAAATTAATGGACACATCTTCGCTGTAAACCTTAAAGCTTTCGATCTTGACGGACAAGAGGGAGTCTATATCCCTAATAGTGATGAGATCTCAGCAATCAAAGAGATGACTGCAAATATCAGCTCTCAAATGGGAACATCTATGACCCTAAACACGAATGCTAAGACGGCTCTTGTTACAGAACTAACAAAAGGAGTCATGAAAGGAGCATCCTCCCTAGCACAAAAGAAACTTAGAGAAGTGAAGGTAACGCTTAAGAGTGGCTACCGACTTTTTCTTATCGATCAGAAAAGTCTTAAATACTAACAACTAAAATAGAATAACAAATGAAAAAACTAGTCTACAGTCTGGTATGCTTAATACTCCTCGGACTAATACCCCTCAAGGCTCAAAACAAGAACAAGCATAGCCGTTCCATTCCTCAAGGAAGGGTTGTCCTACCTTACAACTTGGAAGTAAGCTATGACAAGACCGTACACATCATCATGCCGGCTCCTATAAGCTACGTCGATCTTGGGAGTAATAACCTTATTGCTGAGACAGCTCAGAGTGCAGATAATGTCCTTAGGGTCAAAGCTAGCGTGAAGGACTTTAGTCCTGAAACGAACCTGTCAGTCATCTGTGAAGACGGATCATTCTACAGCTTCAACGTAAGCTATAGCTCTGAACCTAGTATGCTGAATATAGAGATGCAAGACTTCATCTCTCAAAAAGGCAAGACACAAGGGCGATTACCTAGCAACAAAGCAGAGATTTACTTCAAAGAGCTAGGGAATGAGAGTCCTGTACTCGTCAAACTGCTAATGAAGACCATCTACGAGAATGATCAAAGACGAATTAAGCATATAGGACAGCGTGCCTTTGGCATGAGAGCTTTACTAAGAGGACTATATGCTCATAATGGACTCCTATACTTTCATCTACGAATAGAGAACGAAACAAGTATGCCTTATGCTGTAGATTTCATCTCGTTTAAGGTCGTCGATAAGGAACTGGCTCAACGAACAGCTATGCAAGAACAGATTCTACAGCCCCTAAGATCCTACCACCAAGTAGCACTAATCAAAGGCTACAAATCTGAACGCATGATCTTAGGACTAAAGCAGTTCTCCTTAGCAAACGACAAGCAACTAGAAGTAAGTATCTATGAACGCAATGGCGGTCGTAAGCTTAGCTTCTTCGTCGAGCATGAAGATCTTCTCTCTGCCGAACCGATTACAGACCTAAAACTTAAATGGTAATGAAAAAAATCTTATATACACTCCTCCTATGCCTTAGCTTGGGCTTCTCTGCCTCGGCTCAAAGGCTTATACCCTACCAGCCAACCATGGAGCTGGGACTAGGACTCCCTCTGACGATTGATGAAAGCTATACACTCACACGTAACTACAAAGTCTATGGTGCTTTCAACTACTACCTCAAGCATGCTGATTATACTTTTGCTCTCATAGACTACGAGTTGCAAAACTATCCCTACAAGCTCTATGATGTCCCTGTCAGAGACTTCACTCTGAACCTAGGATATATGTACCCGCTCCTCTACGATAATGGAAGAAATGTCTTGCTCTATGCAGGAGCTTCAATCCTTTCAGGATATGAAAGCCTTAACGATGAACAGGCAAAGCTCCCAAATGGAGCAATACTCCTTGATAAGTCTGCCTTTATCTATGGAGGAGCATTATCCTCTTCGATAGAAGTATTCTTAAGCGACAACACCCTTCTATCCCTCAAGATAGACACTCGCCTCTGTCTTGGGACAAAGCTCAATAAATTTCGCCCAGCATGTACGCTTGGCTTACGTCTAAATCTATAAAGTAATCCTATGAAAAAGAAATACCTACTTACAGCACTTATAGGCTTATCTCTATTATCTTGTTCACGTGAGCTAGATGTCAAAGAAGCCTTCCCTTTCGAGTTCACAAGCATGCCTTACAGGACAGAGATACACAAAGGACAGAAGGTCGAGATACGATGCGAACTCAAGACTAAAGGGAGCAACAAAGATGCTCGATACAAGATGCGATTCTTCCAATATACAGGAGAGGGGGAGCTTCGACAATTCTTCCCCTCTGAAGAAGTGATGAAGCCCAATGACTACTACCCTATAGGACTAGGGAAGTTCTCAATGTGGTACACCTCCCTCTCAGAGAAAGAGCAATCCCTAGAGATTGTCATCGAAGATCAGTACGCTCAGAAGAAGTCCCTTCGTTTGAACTTCTCAAACAATGGAACGCTCGTCAAGGAGGAAAGTATTCAACAGCAGAAGAAAAACAAGAAGCTTCTTCTGAAAAAGATTGAACAAAAGAAGATTGATAATCAGATCAAACGACTAAAGAAGAAGCTTGAGGAGACAACAGATAAAGACAAAAAAGATGAACTCCTTCTAGAGATTGAGCTTCTTGAACTGCAAGATGAAGAGCTAGAGCTGGAGATAAAAACTCTTGAAAAGGAGCAAATCGATGACAGCTCAACATCAGAGAACTCAAGCAACAGCTCCGATGAGGATCTAACAAAGATCAATACAAAGGAGCTTATCGATCAATTCAATAAGAATAAGGAGGAACTCAAGGAACTAGAAGAAGTACTGAAAAAGCTAAGCTTAGAACTAGATAACCCCTAGGGAATACTTTTTCTACTCCTTGGGAAGAACGAAAGAAATCCTCCCAAAGAAATTTAAGTTACACAGCAAATACTAAAAAATATGAAACTAAAATATCTCATTACGCTAACAGTGATAGGATCTTGCCTTGCACTCATAGCATGTAAAGACAAAAGGAAAGAAGAACCTCAACAAGAGAAGGCTTTTGTCAATCCAAAGCATGATGAAGCAATCATGAAGAAAAAAGAACAGCTTGAGAAAGAAAAAGAGCTGGAAAAGATTCGCAAAGAAGCTCAAGAGCTAAAGAAGAAAAAGGAAGAGATCGAGAAGAAGATCAAGGAAAAGAAAGAAGCGATTCAGAAAGCTAAAGATGAAGAGCAAAAGAAAAAGCTTCAAGAAGAACGAAAGAAGCTCGAAGAGGAGAAAAAACGACTCAAGGAAGAAGAACAACGTCGAATAGAAGAAGCAAAAAAGAAAGAAGCAGAGCGAAAGGAAAGAGAAGAACGAGAACGCAAAGAACGAGAAGAAAAGCTCAAAAAGGAGCGAGAGAAAGCTATTGAAGAAGCTAGAAAGAAAGCTATCGAGGAAGAGAAAAAGCGTAGAGAAGAAGAGCTTGCTCACACAATGAGCTTCAACAGCCAAGCTTGCGAACCTTGGGCAACAGCTCAAGTATTCAAAAGCTATGATCTCGCGAAGATGTTCAACATTCATAAGGATTGGGCAAAGCTTCACTTCTACACACAAACAAAGACTAATCAAGACTTTTGCTTATCTGTTACAAACTTCGTCGAACAGATTAATGAGAGCGACAAACAATCAGCATTCAATCTATTCGATAGTAATAATAAACGTGTTCATCTAGTCCTGAAGGACAGCCCCTTCAAGATTAATGAGATGAAGCACTTTGCTTTTGCCTTATCAGGAGATAGAGACGGAAAGCTCGTTCACTATAAGCATACAAACGACCAACTTTCCATAGCAAGCTTGGAGCAGTCATTCTCCTCTTGTAGCATCAACAGAGAGCTTCCAATCATGACAACACGCTCAGACGACAGAGAAAGCTTTCCACTTATCTCTCGTGGTGCATTCCTTATACCAGTTCTAGAGATCTCAAGCGATCTGTTCAAGCCTTTAATCCTTCCAAAGAAGAATCAGCTTGAGATAGAACTTACCCTAAGGCAAGTGCAAGTAAGTAGCTCGTCGCTTGCATTCTCTGGTGCATTCAACCTAGCAGAATATGACAAGCAGGGTAAACCCATATTCATCAAGGGAAAAAGCTATCAATACCTTAATGATCGAACATACAACTTCTCTGTTCCTGAAAAGAGGCTCAAGCTCAACCAACACAAAGGTATCTATGCTCATCAGAGGCTTATCGATGAAATACGTATAAGCTATGCTCAAAAGACCGTGAACTTTGACTTCCTAAATGCTTATGCTGGTGCAAAAGACAAACATGAAAGTCTTCGTCTATTAAACAACACTCTCAGTCAATCTCCCCTCAAGCAAGTAATAGACCTACTTACCAAATGGCATAAACGCTCGATAAAAGTCCTTATAGATCAAGCAAGAAAACAACAGACTAAAGAGGTTAAAAAGCTTGAAGGCTATATCAATTGGCTCAAGCATACGGAACAATTAGTCGATCAAGCTCTTAAACAATCTTCAAAAACTCGAGAAGTATTCCTGCCTCAAGCAAAGAGCCTAATACAAAGCTTTCCGATTAATGACAGAAGCCTAGCTCAAGTAAGGAGAATCTATCTTCCCCTTTGGTGTATGCCTCTTAGTAAAAAAGGAGATACAGAGATCTTCTTCTCTTTTGACATCAAGTCCAATAGCTCTGAACTGAACAGAGAGAAGCTATACACGAAGCTCGTCATCAAAGGAGATCTCTATCCCTTCTCAGAAAAACAAGCCTATACATTTAAGCAAGCAATTACTCTATCAGATATAAATCCAAACCTATAAACCAATGAAGAAAGAATATCAAAAACCTTTTGCTCAGATTTTCCACTTGAAAAACTTATCAATTCTCAATAAGTTCTCAAGAGTTGACATTGAAGATGCCTCACTCGAGGACGACTGGGATCTTGAAGAAGACGAATTAACCAATTAATTAAACAGATTAAAAATGAAAAAGAAATTTATTACATGGGCTACCATAAGCCTAATGATCATCACTCTATCTGCATGTAGAGACAGCTTTCAAGACCTAAACGTCGCAAAGCAAACAACAGAAAAAGGAAAAGCTCTAGAAGAGAAAACTCCTGAATACATCCAGTCCTCAACAACAGAGCTAAACACTCTAGAACCTGAAGGCTGGGTCGAAGAGGACAACGACGGGAATAAGCTCCGAAGCATCAAGCTTAATGGAAACATCATGGGCAAATACCACCAAGGACGATTTCTAACTATTGATCTCGATCCTATGGCAAAGAAGCTATTTGTCCTTCGGTGGTTTGCTCTAGGAAAAGAGAATCAACGCTATGCAGGTTTCGTTGATCGAATTGTAGAGTCTGTTCCCTCTGAAGAACAGTGGAAGAACTTAAAAAATAAAGATCTTCCTATAAACAAGCCCTATTATCGCCCCTTCTATGCTAAGATCAATAAAGAAGGAACATCAATAAAAGCAAGAATAAAATATGCTGAAGACCCAACGAAACCCTTCCTTCTCGATGAAGAGAACTTTAACATCTTTCCATACAGACAAGATAAAGCCTACAAAAATCTTAAATCTGTCGCTTTAGCTCTCGGAGGTTACACTTCTCTTCCTCGACGATACATTTCTAGTACTATTCAGTACTACCATTGTAATGATAACCTTATACCTATAAACAACGATTCGGAGAAGAATGGACTAAGAGATCTACCCTACACCTCAAAGGTCGCTCCATACACCCCAAGCTTGAAGCTATACCCTAGAGGTATGATCCTTGGATTACGATTCAAGCTCTCAGCAAAAGATCTTAACATCTCTCCTGAAGACTTCCCAAATAGTAAAAGGAATGTATACCTCAACCTGAAAATAAAAAATATACATATCCAGTCGGCAACAACAACTTTTGAAGCAAACTATGACCTCTCAAAAGCTGATGAGAATGGACTACCGAAGATTATATCTCCCAACAGACCTCCTGCAGCATACATAGATCCTGATGTTGATAATGGTTTTACCTTCCCTATAGAAGAGAAGAATCAAAAAGATATTAGACTCCAGTTTGCCTATGACAAAAGGAGCAATGAGGTTTATCCGTCTTCTCGTAATGAGCAAGCGTTCAATAGAGAACAGATCATATATCTTTGGTGTATGCCCAAAGATCCTGCTCCCATGACTGAGAACCCAAACCTATTTAGGGTATCTATCGATTACGACATAACAAGTAATGTTCATCATCTAAACAAGACCAACCTACGAGCAGGGTGGAAGTATCAGAACCTTGATAAGTCAAACTGGAAAGAAGGAAAGGTATATGTCTTAAATGCTAAGCTCAGACCTTCAATGAAAAAGGATGAAGAGCTATATCTAACTCCGAAAGCTATAGACCTTTTTAAGAAAATGGCGAAGGACAGATTTGTTGGGCTTGAGTACTGCGGAGAGTTCCCTCATGATGAGTACTTTAATATTACCAACCCCTTATTCAATGCTCCATACTTTAGAGGACTTAGATTCTATACTAAAAGAGATGAAAAGGATTCTGATTTTGGAAGACCTATACACTGCTATAATGGAGCAAAGGTCTACAATACAATATTTGATCACTTCATATCAACAGCATCTCATCTAAAAGCTCAAGATATAAGTCAATACATAAACGAGACACATATACCTTTTCATAACTTTACCGTACTTTGGAATGGGACACGACTAGCAGATAACTTCGACACAAAACATACAGTAACAGTCAATCATGTTGCAGGAGTAGGAGATGAAGATTATTACCTCGTTTATGAATTTGTTCCAAGGAAACTAAGTAAAGGATTTCATGGAATTATAAGCTATGATAAAGCTTTTGGAAGAGGTGGAGACCCTCAACAAGATCATGGAGAGCAAATCATCGCTCGAAAGTATATACAAGGGGCTTACCACACTGCCTCTGAATGGAGAGCTTTATTTATCCAAATAGCCAAACAGATTAAGCAATGGAAGAAAGATAAGAACTATAGCTATTTACAAGCTCAGCCTATAAATAAACAATGGAAAAGGATTGAAGTGAATCTTATTAACTATACAAACTTCCCTCATGAAGATTTTCTTCATTATGGAAAACCTAGACCTAGTCATCTAAAGGATGATGACTACTGGGGTGTTGGAAAGTGTGAAAGAGATCATAATGACAACCCCTCCCTCTTGAGCTACTGGGATCAAGATCCGACAACAAGAGAAAAACCTTGGAAAGTGAAATGGAGTATTTCTAACTTGAGAGATAAATTCTACAACACAAGTACAGCACCATTCCCTTGGGCAGGCAAAGCTCCCACGAAATCAATGCTTATTGAAAGAGGGTGGAAATTCTCTGAGACAGGTGGAGATCCTGATAATAAATTTGACAATAACATACATGTGAATTGTAGCGATGCGTTTACGACAAATCATAGAAAATCATTAGCTCCATTCTTCTATCATCCGTCTAGACCTTAATAGAAGCTTATACAATGACAGAGGGCAGTCATTAATGACTGCCCTCTGTCTTTTTATCTTAAAATTTCCGAAATAATTCAGCGTGAGAACCCACTCTTTCAAGATAAATAGTATCATCATTACGGTCAATCCAAATGATGAGTAAATCTCCTTCAAGATGACATTCTAAACACCCCTTATAATCTCCCTTTAAGTAGTGTG
>PDWI01006775.1_pt1 | contig 14274 bp, 12 predicted proteins | sample 1430891 | NCBI WGS metagenome assembly PDWI01 (sample SAMN01162508, study PRJNA174530) | Oral metagenome, whole genome shotgun sequencing project. | biome: Marine environment; feature: Marine mammal; material: Swab sample of the gingival sulcus; isolation source: swab sample of gingival sulcus...
CTACTTTTTTTTGACTTTGGATAGCTTACTTTTTTCAAAATAAACGGAAAATACAACGGAAGAGTTTAAACACTTGTGAGAAAGATTTTCTAAAAAACACCTAAATCCGATTTTGGGCTCGGATTTGGTTGTTTGACGAGTGTATTTTCTGCAGAATAACCTCTACTCCTCCATCATTTTATTGCTTAGTTCCGACAATTCAGCCGGATAATAATCTTTGGCAAAAGTTATTTTTCCGGATTTTACAATAATCAAATGTTCTGTCGAATAATTTCTAAAAGCATTCACATAATTTGAAGAAGAATCTAAAATAACATTTGGATATTCGTAAGACACACCAAACTGTTTTAATTTTTCTTTGATTGCCGGAAAATTATCGCCAACAGCCATCAAAAAAACATTGTTTTGCTGATAATAGCTTAAATTTATTGAAAATATCTCTAAAATATAATCTACGCAAGAGTGACAAGAACCAAATATAGGAACAACAACAGCTTTAAAATCTTTCTTGCCTGTCAAATTGCTCAAATAGTTCTCCAAATATTCCTTATCTATATAAAATTCTTCTTTTAATGGCGTTTTACAGGTTTTATTTGTGTCATTTTCTATGGTCGATTTCTCTTTTATCAAATCACTCAGCAACATTTCTTTTTTACTCAATGAATATTCAGAAAAAATAATTTTTTTATCTGTTGAATATGTTTTATCCCTGTCATAACAATAAATCTTATTATTAGATATATTATTTGCTGTAATTGAAGTATTTTTCGGAAAAACAAATTCGCCAAGTTTATTGAAATTTTCATCTAAAATTATTCCTGACACCTTAAATGTGGGATTATCTTCTAATAGACATTGACGGATGTAAACTTCGTATTCGGGCAAATAATCAAGGTCCAAATAAGCCTTTCCGTTTTCGAAGGCTTTTCTTTCTTTTGTTAATTTTATGCTATCCAACAAAGATGATTTTATGGAAACACTATCAACAGTATTATCTAAGATATTGTATTTTACGATTTTGGGAGTATATACAAAGCTGTAATACAGAATGTTATCTTTAAAAAACGGAAAAATAGCAGTGTTCGATTCGTGATACTGTTTGTCCTTTTCTAAATCAGGATAATTGTAAATATTGTGCTTATAAAAAACATCTTCATCTAAATTTATATGTCCCGAAAGCGGTATCTCAACAGAGTTGTAAGCAGAATCATTTATATACTCGAAGAATAATTTATTAAAAAACAAAAAAAGTTTATTTTCAGAATAATAAATATTTGAGATATAAGCTACCGAATCCGGCTGTCTGTAATCATTTTCTAACGAAAACACGGGCGCTCCTTTCAGCGAGTAATTTTTTTTAATTTCGCCCTTAAAATTCATCAAAAATAAAGCACTGTCATATACAAAATCGCGTGCTTTCAAAAGGACAAAAATACTGTCATAATTGCAAAATTCAACATATTGGAGGTTTGGAACTAATATGTCGGTCATTAATTTTCCTTGAAAAAAATCGTAAAGGAAAATGATGGTCGTTGAAACTATAAGCGTAGAGCAAAGTACTATCTTTGTAGAAGAATTTTGAGGCGCGAACTTGGTTATAAAAACTGTTGTTTAAGTTTAATTCAATATCTTTTACGTATTGAAAATCAAATGTCATATTTTTTTCATCTGCGCAAGAAACAATAAGCAGAACAAATAAAAACGGAATGTATTTTTTCATATTCTTGGGGTTTTAAGTATTGGTTTTTAGCGGCTTACGCCTGATAATTATTTTGTTGTGTGTCTAATTTTTTTTTTAATATGAGAGACACATAATACTGTATTTATTTATAAAAAATATAAAATTGTTAGTGGATTGCACGCTTACAAATTACGATACACGTATTAGTCTCCCGTTCAAGAATTTATAATTCCCATTTATTTAGACTCATCCAGAAAATGTTAATATCCGAATTATCAATAACTTACAATTTGTTTTTGACTTACAAAGCCTTGTTTTTTGCAAAAAAACATCAAAAAACGGGTTTTATTATTTTAATCCCCGCATTCCATTTCATTCCATACGGGGCTACAAATATATCACCCCTACGGGGTTTACCTCAATCGCCTAGCGATGATATTTTTGTAGCCCTCGATGTAAATCAGGGGATTTGTATTTTCTGAATACGCCTATTTACAAAAATATTTTGGACCAACACAATTAATATATAATGCCAACCACTTTAATTATCTCTATAGCTTCATAACAATCTGATAATCAAAAATCTACAAAGCACAAACAGCTACCGTAATTACCTAATTATCAGTAATTTAGTCAATAATTGATGTCTTAACGAAATATTGTATTTCAATAGTTCTGCGTTTTTTTTTTGTAACAACCTGATAATTAATATCTTACGCATTTGCACGTAACCTCCTGATAGCCAGAATCATAATTGCTGTCCTGAGGGCTTCGCCGTTCTCAATTCTCAACTCTCAATTCTCAATTTAACGAAGCATTGGATTTTGTACAATCTATAAAATAACATCTTCTGTTTCGGGTGCTTTATCTCTTGGTAAATACAGCTTATTTCCTGCGGCATCTTCGCAAATGTCAAAGTCGGCATTACTCCCGACGAAAGACGTATTTTCTTTCACATCTTTAATCGGCTCCACAACATCTTCACTGATTTTTTGTTTTTCGCAAGAACTGACCATTAGAACAATAGATACTAATAGAAACGAAATAATTGAAAACCTTTTCATAATAACTGTTTTTTGCTAAATGTCTCGCTACAAAATTATAAAAAAATATGTAATATACGTTCTTTTTTTTGAAGTTTTTTTTTGAAGGAGCAACAAAAAATTAAATTTGTACAACATTCAAAAAAAAATAGTACTTTTGTCGCCCGATGATAAAGTCATTATACATAAAAAACTACGCATTGATAGACAAGTTGCAAATCGACCTTTCGAGCGGTTTTTCTATCATAACCGGCGAAACAGGCGCCGGAAAATCCATAATTTTGGGAGCTATGTCGTTGATTTTGGGCAATCGAGCCGACAGTTCGGTTATCAACAACAAGGCCGAAAAATGCGTGGTTGAAGTCGTTTTTGACATATCGGGTTACAATTTGAATAATATTTTTAAAAATAATGAAATAGACTATTTCGACAAGACAATAATAAGGCGTGAAATATCGCCGGAGGGGCGTTCGCGTGCTTTTGTGAACGATACGCCCGTAAATTTGTCGGTGCTGAAAAGTATTTCTCGAAAAATAATAGATATTCATTCGCAACACGATACGCAAATGCTCAACGAAACGGCATTTCAGACCGAAACGCTTGATGCTTTTGCAAAAAATTTAACTTTGATAGAAAAATATCAAAAAGAGTTCAAAAAATTAAAAAAATATCAAAAAGAACTTGACGATTTAGAAAATATAGCCCAAAAAGAAAAAACGGATTTTGATTATTATCAATTTCAATACGAACAAATAGAGAACGCAAATTTGCAAATCGATGAAGATAAACAACTCGAAATTGAGCAAAAACAACTCGAAAATACCGAGCAAATCAAACTAAATTTGTCGAAAGTTAATTTTTTATTGGACAATGACGACAATTCGGTGCTTTCGATGCTCAAAGAAGCTCAAAAATCAGCTGAAAATATTTTGGATTTTATCCCGCAAGCCACCGATTTGCAACAACGCCTCGAAAGCGTAATTATTGATTTGCAAGATATGGCAAACGAAGCCGATGTATTGGATAACGATTTGGAAATCAACCCCGAACGATTGTCTTTTGTAAACGAACGCCTCGATGCAATATACAATTTGCAACACAAATTTGATGTTGATAAAATTGAAGATTTATTGAAATTGAAAGACGAATTTGCCGAAAAATTGGAAAATATTTCGTCGTTTGAAGAACAAATAAATCGCAAAAAAAACGAAATTGCAGAACACGAAAACACATTAAATTTACTTGCCGAAAAATTGCATTCCAATCGTGTAGAACGAAAAGAAAGATTAGAGAAAAAAATCGTTTATATACTTGAAAATCTGGGCATTCCGTATCCTAAATTCATCATTGATATTCAAAAAACAGATAATTTTACAAATACCGGAACCGACAGTATAAAATTTTTGTTTTCGGCAAATAAAAGCTCTGAGCCACAGCAAATTACAAAAATTGCATCGGGAGGAGAATTATCGCGTTTGATGTTGGCAATAAAATATATTCTTTCGCAGTCGAAAAAACTACCGACTATTATTTTTGACGAAATAGATACCGGAATTTCGGGCGAAATTGCCGCCAAAATGGGTGCTTTGTTGCGAAAAATGTCCGACAATTTACAAATCATAAATATCACTCATCTACCTCAAATTGCAGCCAAAGGGCATCATCACTTTTTTGTTTACAAAGACGATTCGACCGAAAAAACAATTTCGCATCTGAAAAAACTAACCGCCCAAGAACGCGTTACAGAAATAGCCAAAATGCTCAGCGGAGCAAATCTCTCCGAAACCGCAATTTTGAACGCTCGGGAACTTTTAGAAAATTAAATCTTTATTTCTCAAAAAAATGAAATACATAGGGCAAACTGAACAAATTGTAAAGCTACCGCTATGATTTTCAATATTTTTATAAAAATAAAAACTCCGAAAAGCCTTATTTTGTCGAGATTAAAACACAATCAAGTGAAAAAAATAAAATTCTAATTTGTTAATTTTCTAAAAAATTTGCATTATTGCATATTTATTAGATGTGTTTTGTAAACACTTTTTTTAACTATAAATTGAAAGTTGAAAACATAGAGCTATAACGCTGACCATCAACTAATTATAGCTATTTGAGTTTTGTATTACAAGCTATTGGCTATCAATTTGTTATGAGAAAAAATAAAAAACTTGATGTAATTTTGTAAATTATGAATAAAAAAACAACTGCAACAAAAATAATAATTTGGTTAATTTGGTTGGGAGTAATAATTCCAATTATTTCGCTCACAATAATATTCTTCGGAATTTCAAGGGGAAAAATAGGGTATATTCCGCCGTTTGACGAATTGGAAAATCCGAAAAGTAATTTGGCTACCGAGATATACTCCTCCGACGGGGTGTTGTTGGGTAAATATTACAACGAAAACCGTACGGTTGTGCAGTTTGAGGACTTGTCGCCGAATGTTGTAAACGCCCTGATTGCAACCGAAGACGTACGTTTTTATAAACATTCTGGCATCGATTTTATGGCATTGTTCAGAGTGGCGATAAAATCGGTTTTGCTTAGGCAAAATGCCGGTGGTGGTAGTACGCTTTCTCAACAATTAGCAAAAAATTTGTACAAGATGCGCGAAGTTGAAATTGTGAAAGGAAAATCTAAATTGTCGCGACTTTGGGGAGCGGTTTTGATGAAATTTCAAGAATGGGTTACAGCTGCCAGATTGGAACGAAATTACACAAAAGAAGAAATACTTGTAATGTACTTAAACACAGTTACTTTTGGGCATAATGCGTTTGGTATAAAATCGGCTGCTTACACTTTTTTTGGAAAAACCCCCGACGTGCTGACTTTGGACGAAGCGGCAATTCTTGTTGGTTTGCTGAAAGCTCCAACTTATTACAGTCCGTTGCTCAACCCCCAAAACGCCTTGAAACGTAGAGCTACCGTGCTGTCGCAAGTTGAAAAATATCAAGAAAAATTAAATAAAATTACCAATTGGAAAATATTAGACAAATCGGTTTTTGATTCGTTGAAAAATACCGAATTAAATTATTCGTATCACAAACAAACCCACAACGTAGGGATTGCAACGTATTACAGAGAATTTTTGAGAAAATATATAACCGCCAAAAAACCGGTTTACGACAATTATTCGTCTTGGAACAAAGCCCAATTTGAAGAAGATTCATTGCTTTGGGAAATTGACCCGCTTTACGGTTGGTGCAGTAAAAATACAAAACCCGACGGCGAAAAATACAATATTTACAGAGACGGTCTGAGAATTTACACAACAATAAATTCTAATATGCAAAAATATGCCGAAGACGCTGTGGCTAAGCATCTTGGAACGGGCGACGAACCTTTGCAGGAGGTATTTTACAAAGACCTCCAAAAACGAAAAAAACGTCCGTTCGATTGGCGTGTTTCGGAAAAAGATATAGAAAAAATAATGACATCAACAATGAAACGGAGCGAAAGGTGGCATTCGATGAAGGCAGCCGGTGTTGATGAAGATGAAATCCTAAATTCGTTCAAAGTTGAAACAAAAATGAGAGTTTTTGCTTGGGACGGCTACAAAGATACGGTTATGACACCCTACGATTCGATTCTTTATTACAAAGAATTTTTGCGCGCCGGTTTTGTTTCTATCGAACCCGAAACCGGTATGGTTAGGGCTTACGTTGGCGGAATCGACTACAACCACTTCAAGTACGACCACGTTATGGTAGCGCGTCGGCAGGTTGGCTCTACTTTTAAACCTTTTGTGTTTACGCTGGCTATGATGCCGGGCGGATATTCGCCTTGCTACAAAGTGCAAAATATTCCGGTAACGATTGATGTGCCATCGGGAGCCGGCAAAAAGGCTTGGACACCGACTTTTTCGACTTCCAAATTTGACGATAAATGGATTTCTTTGCAAGCCGGATTGGCGTTGTCTTTGAACCAAATATCGGCTTGGGTTATGAAACAATACGAACCCGAAGCTGTGGTAGAATTGGCGAAAAAAATGGGGATTAGAAGTCATTTAGACCCTGTATATTCGTTGTGCGTAGGCGCAGGCGAAGTCAAACTTATTGAAATGGTTAGTGCGTATTGCACTTATGCCAACAAAGGGGTTCACGTGTCGCCCATAATAGTCGCAAAAATAGAAGACCGTTATGGTAATGTTTTAGCCACATTTACGCCAAATAAAAAACAAGTTTTAGACGAAAATACGGCGTATCGCGTAATAGAACTAATGCGAGGAGTTATTCGATACGGAACAAGTACACGACTTTCGCGAAAATACAAGGTTCAGGGCGATATTGCCGGAAAAACCGGAACAACAAACAATAACTCCGACGGGTGGTTTATTGCTTGTACGCCTAAATTGGTTTCGGGAGTTTGGGTTGGTGGCGAAGAGCGAAGTATCCGATTTTCGAGTACTCGCTACGGACAAGGAGCAAACATGGCATTGCCTATTTGGGCGTTTTATATGCAAAAAGTTTTTGCAGACCAAAGTTTGCCGTACAAAAAAGAGGACAAATTCCAGAAACCCCAGTTTAGCGACGGAGTAGAAACCGATTGCGATAATTATTACGACGAATCGGACGGCGAAGCTGTATTTTTAGATGAATCTATATAAATTTTTTGTTACGAATGGACAATCGTGAACAATGAATTAAAATACTGATAATCAGACGATTAAGTGACGCAAAGTTGTCTTTTTAAAAGTCTGATTATCATAATTATAAAAAAAAAGACAGAACTATTGAGTTAAAAATAAGAATTAAAAAAAAAATATTTATGCGTAATGTTTTTGATTATTAGGCGATTATGATGCAAAATAAAATTTTAAGAAAGTTCATTTTTAGTTTTTTTTAATTTAAAAATAAAAATACTTAAATTTGCAGAAAATATCTTGACAGATGAAACTCTCGTAAAACAGAGAGGTGATTATTTAACGGTTATAAGCCGAAAGCAAAAGGCTAACGGTAACTGTAAAAGCCCAATGGGCAACAGCAAAAAAATAAACAGATGAAATTAAAACTGACATTAACAATATTATTTTTGAGTCTCGCTCTAACAGGTTGGACGCAAAATAGCCACAACGAACACAGCGACCAAGAGGAAAAATTGAATATCGGAGAATTTATCATCGAACACGTTTCCGATAGCTACGAGTGGCACATTACAACTTTTGGACATACGCATATTTCAATACCTTTGCCCGTAATTTTGTACAGCAAACAAGACGGACTTGTGATTTTTATGTCAAGCAAATTGCACAACGCTAATCACAGCTACAAACAATTTCATATATCGCACGAAGACGGAATTTACAAAGGTAAAATAATGGAAACCCTGTCCGACGGCTCGGTTGTGAGACCTTTTGATATTTCGATAAGCAAAAATGTGTTGGCGCTGTTGATGGTTTCGGTTTTGTTGTTGTGGATATTTATCTCAACAGCAAACAGATACGTCAAAAATCCGAACAAAGCACCTACCGGTTTGCAAGCATTGTTAGAACCGTTAGTTTTGTTCATCAGAGACGATATTGCAAAGGCTTCGATAGGCAAAAAATACGAAAAATATATGCCTTTTTTGCTGACAGTATTTTTCTTTATTTTTATAAATAATTTAATGGGAATAATCCCAATTTTTCCGGGAGGTTACAATCTGACCGGAAACATCACAGTAACAATGGTTTTGGCATTGTTTGCACTTGTGATAATAAATTTTTCGGGCACGAAACATTATTGGAAACATATTTTTTGGTCGCCAACCGTTCCTTGGTGGCTCAAAGTACCAATACCGTTGATGCCGTTGGTCGAACTAATGGGAGTTATAACAAAACCGTTTGTGCTTATGGTGCGTCTTTTCGCAAATATTATCGGCGGCCATATCGTTATGCTGGCATTTTTTAGTTTGATATTTATTTTTGGAGCGATGAACGTTTTCGCAGGCTATGGAGTTTCAATTCTGTCGGTTGCGTTTACAATATTTGATACTTTCTTAGAAATATTAGTTGCCCTTATTCAGGCTTACGTATTTACTTTGCTTTCAGCAATTTACTTCGGATTAGCCCTCGAAGAAGGACACTAATTTATTTAATTAAAATAGATTTTTTTAACATTATAAAATTAATAAAATGGAATTATTAACAATTTTGACTGTTCTTTTAGAAGGAGCAATGGACGCAGCAGCAAGTACAGCTTTGTTAGCTAAATTTGGTGCAGGTATTGGAGCCGGATTGGCCGTAATAGGTGCCGGTGTTGGTATCGGACGCATTGGAGCAAATGCTATGGAAGCTATCGCAAGACAACCTGAATCGGTTAAAGATATTCAATCGAATATGATTGTGTCGGCAGCCCTGATTGAAGGTATTGCTTTCTTTGCACTTGTTGTTTCGTTTTTGATTCTTTTCGTATAATTCACAAAAACCGGTAGCGATTGGCTATTGGATAGTGAATTGTTAAGAATTAAAAGAAAAAATGAGGAATGAGTGATTTATTTCGCTCTTCCTCTTCGTTAATTTAAAAATTAAAAGTTAAAATTTTGATTGTTGTTTTGTTATAATAAAAATCTAAAACGAAAAAAACAATTAAGACATTAATTAATATGTCGAAACTTTAAAAATATAAAAAAATGGGACTTGTAATTCCTGATACCGGTTTACTTTTTTGGATGTTGTTGAGTTTTTCAATATCTTTTTGGTTGTTAGCAAAATTTGCTTGGAAACCAATATTGAAAGCTATCAAAAATCGAGAAGAAACCATTGAAAATTCGTTGAAAGCCGCCGAAGAGGCTAAGGCTCAAATGGCTCAGTTGAAAGCCGATAATCAAAAAATAATGCTCGAAGCTCGCGCCGAAAGAGACAAATTGTTGCAAGAAGCGAAAGAAATAAGAGATAAAATGGTGCAACAAGCCGAAGTTGAAGCCAAAGACCGAGCCACAGCTATCATCGAAGAAGCCCGAATACAAATTGACAACGAAAAACAAAATGCTCTGAAAGATATAAAAGCAAAAGTGGCTGACTTGTCGATAGATATATCGGAAAAAATATTACGCCGTGAGTTGGCAAACAAGCAAAGTCAAGAAAGTTACATAAATAACCTAATTGACGAAGCAAATCTAAATTAATAAAAAAATATTAGACATTTTGAAGAAATGAACTAATAAAAGCAAATATTTCTAATAAATGAACGAAAGCAAAATATCGGTAAGATACGCAAAAGCACTTTTTGATTTGGCGCTCGAAAAAAATATACTCGAAGAGGTCAAAAAAGACGTCGAAATGTTGGGGCAAGTATGCGAAATTCCTGAGTTTAAAGACTTTTTGAAAAGTCCTATTATCTCAATTTCGGATAAACAGGAAATATTTTTGAATATTTTTCAAAAAAATGTAAATCCTTATGTTTCAGAATTTTTGCGATTATTGACCAAAGAACGTCGAGAAACGTTTTTGAAAATAATAACTCTAAACTTTTTGACGCTTTACAGGAAAACGCTGGGTATCAAAGAAGTAGAGCTGACTACTTGTACCGAAATATCGGAACAAACAAGAGCAAAAATTGTTCAGATGCTTACTATTAGTTTGAAATCAAGAATTGATATAAAACATAAAGTTGATGAAAATATAATAGGAGGTTTTGTGTTGCGGGTAGATGACCAACAGATGGACGCAAGCGTCAAAACACAATTGAAAAATATGAGAAATCAACTTGTAAATTAAAATAAACACTATTTAAAACAAATATAATGGCCGGAATAAAACCCTCAGAGGTATCACAAATATTAAAACAACAAATTGCCGGAGTAAAAGTACAAACCGAATTGGACGAAGTAGGTGTAGTTTTGCAAGTAGGCGACGGAATAGCCCGTATCTATGGCTTAACAAATGTTGAGGCAAACGAAATGATAGAATTTGACAACGGAGTAAAAGGTATCGTGCTGAACTTGGAAGAGGATAACGTGGGTGCGGTATTGCTTGGTTCGACCGTTGGAATAAAAGAAGGCGATACAGTAAAAAGATTGAGACGTATAGCCTCAATAAACGTTGGTGAAGGTCTTTTGGGACGCGTTGTGAACACAATTGGCGAACCACTCGACGGAAAAGGAGCGGTAGAAGGAAAACTCTACGAAATGCCTTTTGAGCGAAAAGCTCCCGGCGTAATTTATAGACAACCGGTAAAACAACCGTTGCAAACCGGTATCAAAGCCATAGACGCTATGATTCCTATCGGACGCGGACAACGTGAGCTTATCATCGGCGACCGACAAACCGGAAAAACAACTATCGCAATCGATACAATCTTGAATCAGAAAGAATTTTACGACAGAGGCGAGCCTGTTTATTGTATTTATGTGGCAATTGGACAAAAGGGTTCTACGGTTGCCAATATTGCCAAAACTTTGGAACGCAACGGGGCTTTGCCATACACGGTAATTGTGTCGGCAACGGCTTCGGAACCGGCTGCTTTGCAGTTCTATGCTCCTTATGCCGGTGCTGCTATCGGCGAGTTTTTTAGAGATACCGGCAGACACGCGCTAATAATTTACGACGACTTGTCGAAACAGGCGGTTTCATATCGAGAAGTTTCGTTGTTGCTTCGTCGTCCGCCGGGGCGTGAGGCTTATCCGGGTGATGTTTTTTATTTGCATTCCCGATTGTTGGAACGTGCCGCTAAGGTTATTGAAAACGATACTGTGGCAAAAAATATGAACGACGTACCCGAAAGTATAAAACCAATGATTAAAGGTGGTGGTTCGCTAACGGCTTTGCCAATTATTGAAACCCAAGCCGGCGACGTTTCGGCGTATATTCCTACGAATGTTATTTCGATTACCGACGGGCAAATTTTCTTGGAATCGGATTTGTTCAACGCAGGTGTGCGTCCGGCTATTAATGTTGGTATTTCTGTGTCGAGAGTGGGAGGTAGCGCCCAAATTAAGGCAATGAAAAAAATTGCCGGTACGCTCAAATTAGACCAAGCTCAATATCGGGAACTCGAAGCATTTTCAAAATTTGGTTCGGATTTGGACGCTGCAACTATGTCGGTTTTGGAAAAAGGACGACGAAATGTTGAAATATTGAAACAAAAACAATTTTCACCGTATCGTGTTGAGCAACAGATTGCTATAATCTATGCCGGCGTGAGAAATTTATTGCGTGATGTGCCCCTGAACAGGGTCAAAGAGTACGAAAAAGAACTTGTGGATTTTCTTGACGCTAAACACAAAGAGGATATTTTAGATGTTTTGGCTACCGGAAAAATAACTGCCGAAATTGAAGAGCAATTGACAAAGGTTTGTTTGGAATTGGCAGAAAAATATAAAGCCTAACGGGTAAACGGACAGACAGTAGCACATTAATTAATTATATGAACAAAAAGAAATGGCAAATTTAAAAGAGTTACGTACCAGAATTTCATCGGTGAAATCGACAATGCAGATGACAAGTGCTATGAAAATGGTGGCTGCCGCAAAGTTGCGAAAGGCGCAACAGGCTATTGTGCAGCTAAAACCTTACGCTAATAAAATGCAGAGCTTGTTGTCGGATTTGTTGGTGGCAACGAGTGACGAAGTCGAAAATCCGTACTTTGAACAACGAAAAGTCAAAAATGTGTTGCTTGTAAGTATCACGTCGAACAGAGGTCTTTGCGGTGCTTTCAATTCAAATGTGGAGAAAAATATTGTTGCAGCAAATGATGAATATCTGAAAAACGGAATTGTTGCCGAAAATATTAGTTTTTACAGCTTTGGGAAAAAAGGAACCGACAGCATAAAACGTCGAAAATATAATCTTGTGAAATCAGATTCTGATGTTTTTGATAATTTGAATTACGAAACGGCTTTTGAAATAACTGAGCAAATTATGAGTGATTTTACGGCAGGCAAATACGATAAGGTGGAAATTATATATAATAGTTTCAAAAATGCCGGAACGCAGGTACTCACTCGCGAACAGTTTTTGCCGGTGGCTATGCCCGAAAATCAAAATGTGAATTTGGGTTACGAGTATGAACCGAGTATTTCAGAGGTTTTGGAAAATGTTGTGCCAAAGGCGCTTACGATACAAATGCTGAAAGCGCTTTTGGATTCTTATGCTTCGGAACACGGTGCGCGAATGACGGCTATGCACAAAGCTACGGACAACGCTTCGGAGCTTATTCGTCAGCTTACGTTGAGCTACAACAAGGCACGTCAGGCTGCTATAACAAATGAGATTTTGGAGATTGTAAGTGGTGCAGAGGCGCTGAAATCTTAGTTTTTGTTTGAAAATTATTTTGAAGGAAAGACTGTGTTTTTCTTGAACTGTAATTTAATTTTTCCTTGAAACGTGCGTAAGGCAATAATAAAAACAGATAAAACAACTGCCGTAATTCAGAAAAATTCGTAACTTTGCAACTACATACAAAATTAGAGAAAAATGAGCAAAAATTTAGTACGATTTGATTGGGCGATAAAAAAATTGTTGAGAAATAAGGCAAATTTTGTAGTCTTAGAGGGCTTTTTGAGCGAATTATTGTTTGAAGACATTAAGATTAAGCGGATTTTAGAGAGTGAAGGTAATCAAAAATATGAGGAAGATAAGTATAACAGGGTCGATATTCTTACCGAAAATTCTTCTAAGGATTTAATTGTGATAGAAATTCAGACGACCTATGAAATTGACTATTTTCACAGGATGGCTTACGGTGCCTCAAAAGTTTTGTCCGAAAACTTGGAAAAAGGACAAAAATACTCGGAAATAAAAAAAGTAATTTCCGTCAATATTGTATTTTTTGATTTAGGTCAAGGCGAAGATTATATTTATAAAGGTCAAACCGATTTTAAAGGTATTCATAAACGAGATACGTTGAATTTGTCTGTTGCTCAAAAAAAGGCATTTTTAAAAGACAGTGTGCCGGATATTTTCCCCGAATACTATTTGTTGAAAGTCAATCAATTTAATGATGTTGCCAACAATACCTTAGATGAATGGATTTATTTCTTGAAAAATGATGAAGTTAAAGACGGTTTTAAGGCGAAAGGCTTAAAAGAAGCTAACGAAGTTTTAGATGTAATGAAACTTAAGAAAAAAGAACGTTATGGCTATGAGCGTTATTTGGATAGCTTGCATTTGAAAGCGAGTGAGGCTTTTTCATTGAAAATAAAATATAAAGAAGAAGGACGAGAAGAAGGGCGAGAAGAGGGTTTGCAGGAAGGAATTGAAAAAGGAAAACTTGAAGAAAAAATGGAAATTGCAAAGAATTTATTGAAATTAGGTTTAGAAATAGAGTTTATAAAAAAATCGACAGGATTATCGGAGCAAGAGATAAATTCTTTAAAAACTCTCTAAAAATATGAATTTATGATTTATTGTAGAATTTAAAAATTGTAGATTCAACTTTTTTATTTGTGTCTGAATGGCAACCTTTGTACGGCAAAACGTAATTACGGGTAAATTGTCTTTCACAAGTTTTACACAAGTCGTTTTGTCTTTTTTTTGTTTTTATAACCGTTCCTTTTTTATATTTGACACCTAATATTTGGGGGATTTGAACTATATTTCTATTTTTATATTACAAAAATAGATGATAATGT
>PDWI01008559.1_pt1 | contig 14271 bp, 12 predicted proteins | sample 1430891 | NCBI WGS metagenome assembly PDWI01 (sample SAMN01162508, study PRJNA174530) | Oral metagenome, whole genome shotgun sequencing project. | biome: Marine environment; feature: Marine mammal; material: Swab sample of the gingival sulcus; isolation source: swab sample of gingival sulcus...
CAGACCCAGCTGCAGGTCATGGGGGACAGCACGCTGGAATTCGGCGACACCGTCCGCGTGGTGGCGGCCAAGGACCGCATGGCGGACATCGCCGACTTCCTGGGCAACTCCATCCGGGATCTGGCCCAGCCCCACATCATCCCTCTGTTTGTCGGGATCTTCCTGGGCGTGGTGCTGGGCAGTATCCCCATCTTCGTGCCCGGGCTGCCGTCACCGGCCAAGCTGGGCCTGGCCGGGGGGCCGCTCATCGTCGCCCTTTTCCTGGGGCACAAGGGCCGCGTCGGCCACATGAGTTTCTACATGACGCCGGGGGCCAATTTCTTTGTCCGGGAACTGGGGATCGTGATCTTCCTGGCCTGCGTGGGGTTGGGTTCGGGTAAGCATTTCTGGGCCACCCTGATCGGGGGCGGCTATCTTTGGGTGGCCTATGGCGCGGCCATCACCATCCTGCCGCTTCTCCTGGTGGGGATACTGGCGCGTTACTGGCGGATGAACTATCTGACGCTGATCGGCACCCTGGCCGGATCCATGACCGACCCGCCGGCCCTGGAGTTCGCCAACGCGCAGGCTCCCTCCTCGGCCCAGGCCAGCGCCTATGCCACGGTCTATCCATTGACCATGTTCATGCGTATCTTGATAGCCCAGGTTTTCGTGCTCATGTGGTGAAGCGACCGATGAGATGACCTGGTGACCCGCACCGACCAGAATCGCATTCTGACCAAGGATGGAAACATGGCCCATGCTGAATCCAAGAAAGTCATCTTCGCCGCCCTGGCGGGCAATGCCCTGATCGCCGTCACCAAGCTGGGGGCCGCCTCCATCACCGGCAGCAGCGCCATGCTGTCGGAAGGCATCCACTCCATCGTGGACACGGGCAACCAGGGCCTGCTGCTGCTGGGACTCAAGCGGGGCGCCAAACCGGCGGATGCGGAGCACCCCTTCGGCTACGGCAAGGAAGTCTATTTCTGGGCCTTCGTGGTGGCCATCTTGATCTTTGCCGTGGGCGCGGGCGTGTCCCTGTACGAGGGTATTCACCATCTGCAGCACCCGGAGCCCATCCACAACGTTAAGCTGAACTATTTCGTGCTGGCCCTCAGCTTCCTGTTCGAGGGTGCCGCCTGGTTCTTCGCCTACCGCGAATTCAACCGCACCAAAGGGCGGCAAAGCCTGATGCAGGCCGTGCGCGGCAGCAAGGACCCCAGCACCTTCGTGGTGCTCTTCGAGGACACGGCGGCCATGCTGGGTATCCTGGTGGCCTTTGCGGGCATCGCCTTGGGGCAGCTGACGGGTTGGCTGTGGCTGGACGGGGCGGCCTCGGTGCTCATCGGGCTGATCCTGGGGCTGACGGCCTGGCTGCTGGCGGTGGAGACCAAGGACCTGCTCATCGGCGAAAGCGCGCGCAACGAACTGGTGACCGGCGTGCGGGCCATGGCCGGCGCCCTGCCCCAGGTCGAGGCCGTGAACGAGGTCCTCACCCTGCACATGGGACCCGACTACATCCTGGTGACCATGAGCCTGGATTTCCGAGACACCTGCGCCGCCGCCGAGCTGGAAGAGGCGGTGGCCGGGCTGACCAAGGAGATCAAGGGGCGTTACCCGCGGGTGCGCAAGGTCTTCGTGGAGGCGGAGGCGGCTCCGCGGGGCTGATCATGCGGGGCTGATCATGTGGGGCTGATCACGTCGGGCTGAGAAAAAAACCGCCGGGGCGCCAGGCCTCGGCGGTTCTCCTTTTTCCAGGAAGGCCGACCGGAATCAGCAGGCCAGGTCCTTGTCGATCCAACCGATCACGCGCTTGATGCACTGCAGGTAGTTGATGTTCTCCACGCCCGTCAGGCCCACATCTTCCATGGTCTTGAGGATATCGGGAATCTCGGTGCTTTCGGAGTTGATGGTCATCACCTCGGCGCCGTTGATGAGCACGTGGCCCACCTCGCAGATGGTGTCGTTGACCATGTAGCCGTAGCGCCTTGCGGATCATCTCCAGGAACTGCTCCAGGGAATACTCCGCTTGGTCCAGTTCGGGCACGTCCACCTGGAAGGCCGGAAAGACCTGGTCCCGCAGGGTGGCCGCCGGAATGGGGAACGCCGCCTTCATCAGGGGATTCCACTGCTCCAGGCCATCTTCTTCGGTCACGAAGGTCTTGATGTCCATCTTGCCGTCGCGGATCTTCGTGTTGTTGATGTCGTTGGCCCGGGACATGATGTAGATCTCGTCGCTTTCGCGCTCCCACACCTTCTCCGGCACCGGTATCGACAGACGGCTCATACGGTAGGCTTCCTCGTCGAAGTCGCGCCCGAAGGACCGGAATTCGAAACGGGGTTTCGACACCTCGCCGATCTTGAGTTCATCCTTGGCCATGCCTCAGCTTCTCCTTGCGATGGCCGGAACCGCGCGTGGCGGTCCCGGCCGTTTTCGATTCCTGCCTAGAAGGCGGTCTGGAACCGCATGCTCAGGTAGTTGAAATCGTAGTCGCCCTTGTAATCGCCACGGCCGGTGGCGTACTCGTCGTTGTCCACGATGCCGTAGTTCATCATCATCTTCACGTTGGCGTTGGGGTAGTAGTTCACGCCCAGGGTGAAGGAGGTGGAAGAGCCGAAGCGCACGGGATCCCCGTCATCCAGGGTGTCCTCGTCGTTCAGGTCCACGAAGGAGTAGCGCGCGGCCACTTCCCAGGCGCCGCTCTTGCTGCTGGGAACCAGACGGCCGAACTCGGCATCCTTGTAATCGTAGCTGTAGCTGTCGTCGGTCAGGAAGTAGCTGGCGAAGAGGTACCCGCCGGAGTTGCTGACATCATCGCTCATGTCCGAGTCTTCCAGGAACTTGTACTGGCCCAGCATGTACTCGCCCTGCACGCGCAAACGGCGCATCTGGTACACCAGTTCGGCACCCGTGACGCAGTACTTGTCCACGTCCTTGTACTTGGCGTACACGAACTTGGTGTCCGACACGTTGGTCTCCGGGCGGGTGTTGACCTTGACGTTGAAATCCGTCCAGGTGGGCTTCTGCATGGAGCGCGACAGGCCGATCATCAGGACGCTGTCGTCGGTCTTGATGGCGTTGTAGTTCAGGCGGGCGGCGAAGCTGACCTGCTCGTTGGCCTTCTTCGTGAAATCTTCCACATCGCCGCCGAAGGCGGACAGGCTGAAGCGGTACTTGGGATCCCAGCGGGTGACTTCCAGGCCCATGCGGCGGCCGACCACGAAGGGTTCGGTGCCCTGGCTGCGTTCCATGAAGGTCAGGTTGCGGCTGGTGGTCACTTCTTCCAGGCCGAAGGGCTGGCGGAAGTTGCCGACGCGGACCTGGCCGGTGCCGTCGAACAGGCCCTTGTAGCTGATGTAGGCGTCCTTGACGGCGGTGGCTTCCTCGGCGAAGTCGAAGTCCACTTCACTGTACCAGTCGCCCCACAACTGGGACTTGAGGGCCAGGCGCACCCGACGCAGGATCATGCCGCCGGTCAGGCTGTTCTGGCGCTTGAAGAAGCCGCCGAACTCTTCCTTGTACTCATCCCAATCGTCGGGGTCGGAAAAATCGCTCTCGCCGTAATACAGCGGACCGTCGTCCATGTAGGTGGCCATATCGATGTACGCCCGGGCGTCGAACCACCACTTGAACTGGGTGTTCGGGGATTCGAAAACCAGGATGCCGTCCACGGATTCGGCTTCCAGAGATTTGCTGCCCGCCTGGGCCCCTCCCACCATGGCCATCATCAGCACCAGAGCGAGGGTCAGTTTCATGAGCCAATTGTGCATGTCGTCTCTCCTTATTGACGGTTTCGGGACTCTAGGCGGCCCCCTCTTGATGTTCCCCGGTCAAGGGTCAGGACTCATCCACCACGGATTGGTCCACCTTGAAAAGGCGTCCGAGGTACTCCAGCTTCTTCTTCAGTTCCTTGTTCGACTTCTTGTTCAACGTCGTATCGGGCAGCAGACGCCATTGGGGCGAAACCTCGGCCAGGGCGCGCGATAATTCCCAGAAGTGGGAATAGCTTTCTCCCGCCAGGGATTTCAGACCGATAAGCTGATCGGGCGTCAGCCAAGTCTGGTCCAGTTCCTCGGCGATGATGCCGCGGTCCACGCGCCAGGCCCCCACCAGGGCCAGTTCCCGCACCTTGTCCGCCTGGTCGCCCGTCAGCCCCCCTTTTTCGATCAGATCGTGCTTCAGGCTGATGGCGTTGGTGTAGTCCCGGCTTGTCAGCTGCTGCGGATTATCCAGTTCCAGGCCCTGCCGCTGCAGCTCCGCCAGCACATGGCGGTCCAGGCGGAAGTGCCGCACCTTGTAGACTTCCTGATCGAAAACATTATCCACAAAGAATAGAAGGAAAAAAGCCACGATGCCCGCCAGGACGGGCGTGGCGATCCAGCCCAGGGAGATACCGCCCAGCACGTGCTTGCGGATGCCGGCCCCCTTGTACAGGCTGATGCCCACGATGGCCCCCACCACCGCCTGGCTGCTGCTGACCGGGACCAAGGGCAGAGTGGGCAGGCCCAGGCTGGCCAGAAAGTGCTCCAGCCCCTCGGAAGCAAACAGGAACAGGGTGATGGACTGGGACAGCACGATGACCAGCGCGCTGACCGGCGAGATGCGCACCAGACCACCCCCCACCGTGTCCATGACGCGCCCGGAGTAGGTGAACACACCCACGGCGATGGCCACCGCCCCCAGGAAGAAAAGCTGTTGGGTCCCGCTGATTTCCAGGATACCGAAAACGCTGATATCGCTGAAGGGGTTGTCCGGCACGAACACCCCCATGACGTTGGCGATGTTGTTGGCGCCCAGGCTGTAGGACCCGAAGGCGCCCACCACCAGCAGGCCCAGGCGCGTGCCCGCGTCCAGCCGCAGCAGGTGCAGCTTGGTCCAGCGGATGATGTTGCGCACCAGGATGAACAGCCCCACGGCCATGACGCCGCTGAGCACCGGACAGGCCACCCAGGTCAGCATGATCTTGGTCAGGGAAGAGGAATCCGTCACCGAGGCGCTGTAGAAGTTCCAGCCGATGATGGCCCCCACGATGGCCTGGCTGGTGGAAACGGGCATGCGCAGCCGCGTCATCCAGAAGGTGGTCAGGGCCGAGGCCAGAGCCACCGTGAAGGAACCGGCCAGGGTGTTGACCGCGCCCAGACGGCCCAGGGTATGGGCGGCACCGGCACCGCTGATGGTGGCGCCCAGGATCACGAAGATGGAGCAGACGACGGCGGCCGTGCGGAAGCGCACCATCCGGGTGCCTACCGCCGTGCCGAAAACATTGGCCGCGTCGTTGGCGCCCAGGCTCCAGCCCAGAAAAAGTCCACTGCTCAAAAAGATGAGAATGTCCACGTCGTCCGCCTAAATTTTCCGCTTGATGGCGTAGATCGCCAGCCGGTCCGCGACGCTTTCGGCCATGTCGCTGACCTTCTCTACGTTCAGGGCGAAATAGCGCAGGTGGATCTTGTGGGCCAGATCCATGTCCGTGGCGAAGATCGCGCGCTTCAGGGCGTCGCTGATCTGGTCCGCCTCCTTCTCGTAGTGGTACACCTTGTAGAGGTTGTCCTTCACCGAATCCACATCGCGAAAGAAGCTGCGCGCGGCCACACAGACGGCCTCGACGGCCTCGTTGCAGGCATCGGCCAGCTTGATGTAGGACGCGTGGAACTCGTCGGGAATATCCGGCTGCTCCACGGAAAATTGGTAGAGGCTGGTCTTGGCCGTGTCGATGATGTTGTCGGTGTTCTCCAGCAGCCCCAGCACATCACCCCGGTGCTCGGGGATGAGGCTGTGGGCGTAAAGATACGACTCGATGGACTTGCTCAGCTTGTCGGCGCGAGATTCCAGCCGGTCGATGGCCTCGATGCGCGCCTCGAAATCCTCCCGGTCCTCATCCAGGTAGGCGCGGACGCCGGCTTGATAGACCAGAACGCCTTCGGCCACCGTGTCGATGAAATCATCGATCTGTTTCTCGGTGGACTTGCTGTTGAACAGGGGCATGGATGCTCTCTTTCCCAGGCTCGATGGCCAGGCCTTCCTTGTCCAGCAACAGGACCAGGAAAATCGATACCAACAATATGACGGACAGCATCAGCAGGATGGTGATCTTGGTGCCTTTCATCCCGTGACCTCCCGGCGCGAAGCCCGCTTTTACCACGTCGTGTAGGGATTGGCGATGAGGTTGGAGTTGAAGTAGCGCGGATCACCGGTGACTTCCTCCCCGACCCATGCGGGCTTGTCGACGATCTGATCTTCGCTTTCCAACTCGCACTCGGCCACCACCAGACCCTGGTTCGCGCCGTGGAACTCGTCCACTTCCCAGATCAGGCCACCGGCCGCGATCCTGTAGCGGGTTTTTTCGATCAAGGGCTGCTCACACAGTTCCAGCAGCTGCTCGCAATCGTCGAAGGGGATTTCGTATTCGAATTCCAGACGCGTGGCCCCCACGGTCACGCCCTTGATGGTCAGGGCCGCCTTGGACCCCATGGTCCGCACCCGCACCACGCGCTCCTTGGCGGAGTTCAAGTAGCCCTGGCGGTAAAGGGTCCCCTCCGCCAAACTCTTCCAGGCGTCTCCAACCAGCAGGTACTTGCGCTCGATTTCCTTGCCCATATCCCCTCCTCGGGATGGCCGGCCCGAACCGGCTGCGTTTGAGATGGTCTGATTCAGCCCTGACAGGCAACATTTATGCCTTGGCGACTTTTTTTATTGCGCATTGCTTGACAACGATTTACAGACTGTAGGGCAAATTTTCAAGTCTGGAAGTGGCGAAATTTCGCTGGACACGCCACCTGCGATACCTGATGCTGGCAAGGTCTCGCCTCCAAGCTGTGAAGAAGGCAACGTGACCCCGAAACAGAAATACCCCCGGCTGACTCCGCTGGCTGCTGTCTTCCTGGCCCTCCTGGTCCTTGTGGTCCTGGTGGCCGGGGGTAATTGGGCCGTTTATATGGATCTGCTGGACATTCGGCGGGTAAGCGCCCCCCTGCCCGCGATGGAAGCAGGCCGCGACGCCACGACCGATTCCACCACGGTGGTGCGCGTGGGAGTGGTCTCCCGCTTTGCCCCCAGCATCATTTACCGACTCTACCAACCCATCATGGATTATTGCAACGCCCACAGCGCGCGGCGGCATCAATTGTCCCTGAGCCAGAGTTACAGCGACGCCGCCCAGCGCCTGCGCACGGGCGAGGACCAGGCCTCGTTCCTGGGGGCACTGATGTGCTCGCGGCTGCCGCGGGATTCGGAATTGGAACCCACGCTGATCCCCCTGAACAAAAGCGGTAGCACGGCATTCCATGTGGCCCTGATCGTGAAGGACAACTCTCCCATCGGTTCCCTGGCCGATCTGACCCACCGCCGGGTGGCCCTGCCCTCGCGCAAAAGTTTCAGCGGCATGTGGCTGCAACGGGCCGGGCTGGCCTCGGCTGGGCTGACGGTGGCGGATCTGGACACCCTGCAGCACTTCAAGCACCACGAGACGGTGGTCTGGCAGGTGCTGCGCGGGAATTTCGATGCCGGCGTGGTCAAGGAAAGCCTGGCCCGGCGCTACCGCACCCGCGGCCTGCGGGTGGTGGCTCTGTCGCCCGCCATCCCCGGCCCGCCTTTGGTCATCAACCGCCGCTTCCGGGACGAAGCCACCGATGAACTGGTGCGCCTGCTGTTGGCCCTGGACCCGACCGACCCGGCCGACCGCCGCCTGATGGCCACCTGGACCCAGGAGTTCGCCTACGGCTTCCGCGCCGTGGACCGCGCGGAGTTTCTGGATCTTTTCCAGGACCCTCTGCCCGCGCCCGAGGAGGAGCCATGAGAGGGCCTGGACTGCGCGGGCGCATCGTGCTGGCGGTGGGCTCCATCATCATCCTGATCATGGTGCTCATGTCCTGGGGCATCCTCTACCGCTGGCGTCAGGGCGCGGTGAACCGTGAAGAGGTCTCCGCCCTGGCCGTCAGCCGCGCCTTCAGTGTGGCCGTGCTGGACGCCCTCATCTATGCGGACCAGGGCTACGACCAGCCCGAAGGCGTGCTGGACCACTACATCGACCTGTTCATGACCCAGAACCGCCGCATCCGCAGCATCACCATCCTGGACCCCCAGGGGGAGCTGGTGGCCCGCAGTTGGGAAAGCCCCACGGGCTTGTTTCCAGCCCAAGATCGACGACGGCTGCCCCCCCTGCCCGGTCCGCGCACCATCATCGACACCGATGAAGCGGGAAATTGGCTCTTGGATGTCGTCATGCCCCTGCGCTCAGGAAGGCGCAGCTGGGGTGTGGTGGACATCAGCTTCGAGGCCCAGAGCGTGCGCGCGCGTATCAGTCGGGTCTTCTTCCTGCTGATGGTTTTCAGCACCTCGGTGACCAGCATCCTGCTGCTGCTTCTGTGGCTGATCCTGGGCCGCATCCTGGGCAGTTTGCAAGGGCTGGAAACGGCCATGGAAACGGTGGATTTCGAGAGTGGCCATGTGCCTCCCCTGCCCCACCGTTCCGATGAGATCGGCCGCCTGTATCAGGGCTTCCGGCGCATGGGCGAGCGCCTGCGGCAAAGCCGTCGCGACCTGCTGAGCGCCGAAAAGCAGGTCTGGCATGCCGAACGCCTGGCGGCCATCGGACGCTTGGCCTCGGGCCTGGCCCACGAGCTCAACAACCCCATCCACGGCGTGCGCCATTGCATCTACGTCATCAAGGCCGACCCGGACAACCGCGAGCAGACGATCCAGTACCTGGACATGATGGAAGAGGGCCTGGCCCATGCGGCGGATGTCATCGAGAAACTGCTGGGTTTCGCCCGCAAGCAGGCCGTGGGACTGAAGGCTGTCGTCCTGAACGACAGCACCGAGGCGGTATTGCGGCTGATCAACTTCCGCCTGGAGCGGGACGGCGCGCGGATCCTGACGGACCTGCCGCCGGACCTGCCCCTGGTCATGGCCGACCCCCAACTGCTGCAGGAAGTCATCATGAACCTGCTGATCAACGCCGCGGACGCGGTGGGCAAGGGCGGTTGCATCCAGGTGCGCACCCGCGCCCAGGGCGAGACCGTGGCGCTGGAGGTCCGGGACGACGGGCCCGGCATCCCCCATGAGCTGCAGGATCAGATTTTCGATCCCTTCTTCACCACCAAGGATCCGGGCCAGGGCACGGGCCTGGGCCTGTCCATCAGCCTGGGTATCATCCAGGCCCTGGGCGGTAACCTGGCCGTCGTTAGCGAACCCGGGAAAGGTACCGTATTCACCGTGACCCTGCCCATGGCCGACCAGACAAGCGAGCAGACAAGCGATCACTCTCTTGCCGACGCTTCCCTTCCTAACTCTTCTCCCTTCCTGACAAGGACGATACATGAAGATCCTGCTGGTTGAAGACGAACGCATGGCGCGGATCAGCCTGACGGGCATCCTGCGTACCGAAGGTTACGAGGTGGTGCCCTGCCCCGATGGTCCCTCGGCCCTGGCCGCCCTGGACGGAGGCCGCTTCGCGGTGGTCTTGACGGATCTGAACCTGCCCGGGGCCAACGGTCTGGCCGTGCTGGAAAAGGCCGTGGCGCGCGATCCTGAATGCAAGGTCATCATCATGACGGCCTACGCCAGCACCGAATCCGCCGTGGCCGCCCTGCGCAAAGGGGCCTACGACTACCTTTGCAAGCCCTTCCAGCCCGACGAAGTCTTGGCCCGCCTGGGCCACATCCAGGCCTTGCTGACCGTGCAGGCGGAGAACCGGGATCTGAAGCGGCGCATCGAGGATATCGGCGCGCCGGCCATCGTGGGTTCATCGGCGGTGATGCAGAAACTGCTGAAGACCATCGATGCCGTGGCGCCCGGCGAGTTCAACGTGCTGGTCACCGGGCCCAGCGGCACCGGCAAGGAGTTGGTGGCCCGCACCCTGCACCGGCGCAGCGCGCGGCGCAACGGGCCCCTGGTGGCCATCAACTGCTCCGCCATCCCGGAAACCCTGCTCGAAAGCGAGCTTTTCGGTTACCGCAAGGGAGCCTTCACCGGCGCGGACCGTGATCACGACGGCTACATCCGCCGCGCCCAAGGCGGCACCGTTTTCCTGGACGATGTGGACGACTTGCCCATCACCGTGCAGATCAAGCTGCTACGCGTCATCCAGGAGCGGGAGATCGAACCCGTGGGTGGCCAGGAGACCGTGCCCGTGGATTTCCGGCTGATCTGCGCCACCAAGGTGGACCTGCAATCCCTGGTGGCCGAGGGCAAGTTCCGCGAGGACCTTTACTACCGCCTGAACGTGATCCCCCTGGAACTGCCCACCCTGGCCCAACACAAGGAAGACATCCCCGCCTTGGTGGAGCATTTCAGCCGCCGCTTGAACTCCGACACGCCCCTGGCCCTGGATGATGAGCGCCTGGAGACCCTCCTGGCCCACGACTGGCCCGGCAACGTGCGCGAGCTGCAGAACGTGGTCGAGCGCATGGTCGCCCTGCCGGATATTCCCCCGGCCAACCTCTTCGACGCCCCCCTGGCCGGCCGCAGCGCGGCCACCGTGGTGCCCCCCCGCGCCCCCGACCCCGCCGCCTTCCCCGGCTACCGCGCTTACATCCTGGAGTGTGAAGACCGCATCATCCAGTGGGCGCTGCGCAAGGCCGAGGGCAACATCAGCACCGCCGCCCGTCTGCTGGACCTGCCGCGCAGCACCTTGCGGAGCAAGCTCGAGAAACTATAAGAGGGGAGACCGAAGATCGAGTCGATCGGCATGGAGGGTGCCGGTTTGGCGGTGGAGCGCCAATTTGATGGCGAAATATCGCCATCATCCGTTCGGGGGGAAAGAGGGTCTGTCCACCGGGACAGCACAATCCATTGATTTTTATAAAATTAAAAGAAAACAACATTCTTCGCGGCACGGGGATATCGTCATCAGGCGTTTGGTATGTCAGTTGCTGTCCCCTGACGCATGGAAGGATGATCTTGCCCTGGGATGATTTTGCCCTGGACAATGGATCCGGATTCACGGCTCACCTGAGCGCCGCGACCAGCGCGCGCTTTATCTGGAGGCTCATGCGAAGGTTCGTTTTTTTTCTCATCCTGATGAGCATCCTGGCCACCGCCGGAGGACTGCGGGCGGAATACCCGGATCGCCCCATCGTCATCATCGTGCACGCCAAGCCCGGCGGCGCCATCGACCTGACGGCCCGCATGGTGGCCAAGGTGGCGCGCAACTACACGACCACGCCCCTGGTGGTGGAGAACCGCTACGGCGGCTCGGGTGCCGCGGCCATGCGCGCGGTCATGGGCAGCAAACCCGACGGCTACCAGATGCTGGCCTTCCCGGCCACCTTCATCAGCACCGTGCAGGTCACGCGCAGCAAGATCGGCATGGACGACTTCCGTTTCCTGGCCTGCCTCATCGAGGCGCCCGAAGCCCTCATCACCAACCGCAACAGCGACGTGGTCAGCCTTGAGGATATCGTGCGGGATGCCCGCGAGAAAGCCGGGCGGCAGCTCTGGGTGGGCCCCGGCGTGGGCAGCCTGGATCACCTCATGGCCGTCAAGACCTGGGACGCCCTCGGCATCCAGGCCATCTGGATGCCCTACGACGGCGGCGGCGAGGCCATCGCTTCTTTGCTGGGCGGCCACGGCACCGTCTACGTGGGCAACCCCGAGGATGTGCGCGGGCGACCGGATCTGAATATCGCGGCGGTTTCGGCACAGCGGCGGCTGGAGCTTTTCCCCGACGTGCCCACCCTTCCGGAAAAGGGCTACGACCTGCCCGCCGAGATCATGTGGCGCGGCTTCGCCGTGCACAAGGACACGCCCGAACCCATTTGCCGGTGGCTGACGGAACTGCTGCGGAACGTCAGCAACGATCCCGAATGGCAGAGCTTCGTGACCAAGAACTCGGCCAGCAGCGTCTTCTACGCGGGCGACCGCTTCAACTCTCTGGTGGCGCGGGACAGCGAGCAATCCCTGCGCTATCTGAAGGTGGCCAACATCATCACCGGCGAGCCCGACAAGGCGGCCCGCCGTCTGCAGCAAGCCGGCCTGATTTCCGTGCCGCTGATCCTGCTGGGCCTGTTCGGCGGTGTTCGCCTGCGCCGAGGCACCCTGACCGGACAGACCGTCATCGCCGGTGTCAGCCTGTCTCTGGCCTCTCTTTTCTTCTTTTACGCTTTGGGCTTCCCGCCGCCGACGGTGGGGCAGAGCGTGGGTGCCGGCACCATCCCCATCATCTGGGCCCTGGTGCTGGGGTTGTTCAGCTTGGTGCAAATCGTCTCGGGCTTGCGCCATCCGCAGGAGAACAGTCGCGGCCAGGTGGGCAAGGTGCTGATCATTGCCGTCTTGCTGATGGTGTTCGTGTTCCTGCTGCCCCGGGCGGGTTTCTTCCCCGCGACGGTGGTGCTGCTGGTGGGCGGCATCTATACCATGGGCTACCGGAATCATCTGAAAACGGCCCTGCTGGTGATGGGCGTGCTGCTGTTCTGCTGGCTCGTCTTTGTCCAGACCCTGGGGCTGCCCCTGCCCATGCCCGGCCTTTTCAACTAGGAGACGCGAGAACGCATGGAAATCCTGCAGAATCTGGTCGAAGGTTTCGGAACGCTGGTGGGCTCGGGAATCAGCGATATCGCCTGGTGGCAGCCCATACTGGTCATCGCCGGCGGCGTCATCATCGGTATCTTCGTGGGGGTGATGCCCGGGCTGAGCGCGTCCACCGGCGTGGCCCTGATGGTGCCCTTCACCTACGGCATGCATCCCTTGATCGCCCTGATCCTGCTGGCGTCGGTGTACACGGCCAGCGCCTACGGGGGGTGCATCACGGCCATCGCCATCAACACGCCGGGCACACCGGCGTCCGTGGCCCTCAGCTTCGACGGCTACGCGCTGACGCGGAAAGGGGAGCCGGGACGGGCCCTGGGAGCGGCCGTGATCGCCAACTGCACCGGCGGTATCGTCGGCACCTTCATCCTGATCCTTTTCAGCGTGCCCCTGGCCAAGGCCGCCCTGGCCTTCGGGCCGCCGGAGTACTTCGCCCTGGCCATCTTCGGGCTGACCATCGTGGTCAGCCTGGAGCAGAAGAACATGCTCAAAGGGGCCGTCAGCACGGTGCTGGGGCTGCTGCTGATGACCATCGGGCTGGACCCCATCAACGGGTACATGCGCTTCACCTTCGGCCGACCCGAGCTGGCCGACGGCATCAGTTTCATCCCCGCTTTGATCGGCCTGTTCGCCGTGGGCGAGGTGCTGCTGAACATCGAGCGCCTCAAGCCGGTGCAAGCCGGGCTGCAAATCTTCAGCAGCAAGATGCCCGGCCGCAAGGAGTTGCTGGGGCTGCGGCGCAGCATCGTGCAGAGCAGTGCCCTGGGAACCGTCATCGGTGTGGTGCCCGGCGCGGGAGCCACCATCGCCGCTTTCATCGCCTACAACGAGTCGCGGCGGATCAGCAAGCAGCCCGAGATGTTCGGCCAAGGCAGCCTGGAAGGGGTGGCGGCCCCGGCGGCGGCGGCGGGTGGCTCGGTGGGCGGGGCGCTGATACCCTTGCTGACCTTGGGGATTCCCGGCAGCGCGGCCACCGCCGTGCTGGTGGGGGCCCTCATGCTGCACGGCATCACGCCTGGCCCAGAGCTTTTCACGGGCAAGAACAGCTACCTGGTGTACGGCCTCTTCGCCAGCTTGGTGCTGGGCAACACCATCCTGCTGGTGCTGGGGATTCTGGGCAACCGGCTGTGGGTGAAGATCATCGCCGCGCCCAAGGCCCTGCTGTTTCCGGTGATCCTGGTGATCGCCTTCGTGGGCAGTTTCGGCGTGGCCAACAGCTTGTTCGATGTGTCGGTTTGCCTGACCTTCGGCATTTTCGGGTGGATTCTGCGGCGTTACGGATTCCCCACGCCCCCCATGGTGCTGGCCTTGATCCTGGGCTACATGGCCGAGAGCAACTTCCGGCGCGCCGCCGTTCATTCGGGCGTGGCGGCAGAAGGGGAAGGAGCGGCCCTTGTCTTGAGGTTGTTTTGGAAATTTAAAAAGGGATGGGCTTCGAGCGGCTTGGCTGATCTTGCTGTTTTTTCTGGCCCTGGGCGAAGCCTTTGGTGGCGGATTATGGTTACACAGTTCAGTTGACACACCCAGCCCAGGGTCAACACGACATATATCAATCTTTTACTCATGACCCACCTCCATATCCTCCATTATTCTCTCCAACATATAAGATGACAAAACACTCGGGCCCTCAGGAAGTTTTCTTTTATTCAAAACCTCTAACATGATTCTATTGTAAGCGGCTAGCCTCCGCCGTCTTCCCCCACCCCCCTCTTTCGGGTAAAACGGTCAAGTTCCCTCGCCGAACCTGACCACCCTTCCCCAGGAGGACC
>PDWI01006776.1_pt1 | contig 14268 bp, 18 predicted proteins | sample 1430891 | NCBI WGS metagenome assembly PDWI01 (sample SAMN01162508, study PRJNA174530) | Oral metagenome, whole genome shotgun sequencing project. | biome: Marine environment; feature: Marine mammal; material: Swab sample of the gingival sulcus; isolation source: swab sample of gingival sulcus...
AGAATTTATAAATCCTTATTACATAGAAAAGGCGAAGGAGTAAATGAAAAATTTAATTGAATTTAAAAATGTTTCATACTCATATATGGGGCAAGAAAAAGAAACTCTTGCCCTAAAAAATATAAACCTAGATATTAAAGAGGGCGAATTTATTTGCCTTTTAGGACCATCAGGTTGTGGCAAAAGTACAATGCTAAATATACTAGCTGGCTACATTTTCCCTACCGAGGGCGAAGTCCTTGATAACGGTAAAGTGATAGATACACCGTCCAAAAAGCGTGGCGTAGTATTTCAATCACCTACACTTTATCCTTGGTATAACGTAAGGCAAAACATTGAATTTGGTCCTACTTTAGCAGGTATGAGTAAAGAAGAAAAAAATAAAATATCTTCAAAGCTATTAAAGTCTGTAGGACTTAGCGACTTTGCGCAAAACAAAACTTTTGAGCTATCAGGCGGAATGAAACAAAGAGCATCACTTGCAAGAGTTCTAGCAAATGATCCAGAAGTTATACTAATGGACGAGCCATTTGGTGCCCTTGACGCTCTAACAAAGTTAAAAATGCAAAAGCTAATAAGAAATATCTGGCACGATGACAACAGAACAGTCTTTATGATAACGCACGATATAGACGAGGCACTATCACTCGCCACTAAAATAATAGTAATGAGTAGCCTACCAGGGCAAATAGATAAAATCATAGATACTGACTACACCTATGCCGCCCTAAAGGACAAAAAACATAGGGTTCATATTGATGAAAACTACATAAAGCTGAAAGAAGAAATACTAGATTTAATTGAATAAAAAATAAAAGTATGGACTACAAATTGTAATTCATACTTTTTTATTTTTATAAAATATTCAAGACATAAATATAAAGCAAGTTCTTCATACATAATATAACTACATTAAATTTACTTACCCAAAACATCGCTTAAAGTCAAATTGGAATTAATTGCCATTAAAAATATTAAACCTTCATACTTTGCAATTATAGAAATTGCTAAACTCTTAGATTTATCGGTATTATCAATTGCATTTACGATACTATTTTCCAAATTATAATAAAATCTTTGAACTTCTTCCTTAAACTCTGGTATTAAATTAAAAGCCTCAAAATACATGATAAAATATCTAGACAAGCCACCATCCGTAATCAATAAAACTTCTGGTAAAAAACTCAAATAAAAATTTTTAATCTCACCTTCAATGTCTTCAATAGTCATCTTGCGTTTACTATACTTATTCCAATCTATATTTCGATAGAATGATAAAAAATATTTTTCTACTACCTTAATATACAGGTCTTCTTTATTTTTAAAATGATGATAAAATGCACCCTTAGATAAATTTGTTTCTTCAACTAATTGTTGCATAGATGTACTGTAGTAACCGTTTTCAATAAATTTTTTATATGAACTCAATAATATTTTTTCTTTCGTTTCCATTAGAAACCTCCCATTGCGGCATTTGTAGCAAAAAATATAATCCCTATACTAAGTAAAATTACAAAAATAATTAATAGATAAATTTTTTTATTTATACTCACTTCCGTTTTTTCACTAAAAATTTTTATACTTAAAGCAGAATAAAACATTAAGGCAATGGCTAAAAAACTTCCTAAAACCTCTAATAATAAAAGAAGTAATGGCATTGGTGTTGGGGATTTTGGAAATAACTTTATTAAATCAATAATATAAACAACAAAATACGAAAAACCACAAACAAAGGCAATATTCAAAGCCCATTTCTGTTTTTTTATAACAAAATATATTATAAGCAAACTTATCATACCAAGTAAGGTTAAAAATATATTAAAAGTAAGTAAGATAATTGGTGAAATATGAGAAAAATCCCTTGATTCAATAAATCCTCCTGGTATCATTAGCGCTAAATTTAACGCTGAAATCCCCAATAAATAAACAACAATCTTTATTTTTTTCATAACTAATATCTCCTAACTCCAAATCCAATGAATAACTTTATCATATATAATGTAAAGAACCATAACAACAATTCACTTGCAATACCAATATTTAGCAAAATTCCAAACCCTATCACTAAACAAAATACAGCAATAATTCTTTGTTTTTCCTTAACTTTTATATAGTCTATAAAAAATGTACATATTATTACAAATACCACTAATGCTATACTTTTATAAGAAAATAAATTTAAAACATATAAAAAAATAATTGGATGTAGTATATGCAAAATAATAAAGCAAAATCTTAATTTTCTTTTATCCTCTCCACTATAATAAGAATTTGTACCCCTCGTAAAATTCGCGACCACTCCAGCACCAATATCGCCACTAATTAAAAGCAATAAAATAAGCTCCCACAATTGGATACTAAAATAACTTTTTAGATATAATAAATATACACTTATGATTGCTAAAACTCCCCCAGCATAAGTAATTATTATATCGAATAAAGTGCTTGAGCTACCATGAAGTTCGTGCAAAAATTTTGGTATTTTTATTTCCTTTGACTTCATTAATTACACCTCATTTTTACTTTTGATAAAAGTTTCATTTGCATACCGAACGGTCTGTATGTAAATATTAACACAATTTCTACTAAACATCAAGCTATTCATAAATTAATAATATTTTTTAATTAAAAACTCATATGATTTTAGATTTTAAACTTTCTGTAAGGTTTTCAATTAGATGCAAATTATTCTAAAACATAATTTCTAATATCTTTTGAAAAAAGCATAGGAAAAACTCCGATTAATGCAATTATAAATGCTACTATGATAGCCCCCCTTATACTTATCAGACTGGCTGTAAATCCAGCTAAGGTAGCACCAATAGGAATTAATCCTCTACCTAATAATTTCCATATAACAGTTGCTGAACCCAACATTTTTATATCAACTACTTGTTGCCTTATCATAGGAATACAATGAAAAAATCCCTATTAATAAACAACTTTTTAAATATTTTAGAATTTGAAAACACTATTATCTACTCCTATTTTTTTGCAAACAAGTAATATCCTGTGAATACTACCTTCCACACTACCTTGTTTTTCTAATATTTCTTGTGCTTTATATAAATTATCTAGACAATTCTCTACTGAAAATTCAGGAAACTCCCACTCTATTACCTTTGCAAACCAAACGAGGGCTCCTATATCATAAAACTTAATGGGTCTAAATTCTTCAACCCCCCTAAGTATTTCAAAGCCTGCATCTTTAAACTTTTTAAATATTTTTTCAAGATATAAGTCTGGATAAGGTAAGGTGGTATCACCTAAGAGCAGGTTTGCAAGTTCTCTATCATTTTCTGCTCCGACTTGCTCCGTTATAAACAAACCACCCTTTTTAAGAAGTCTATAAATATCAGCTGGATTAAAATCACCATGCCTATTGATTATAATATCAAAACTTTCATCATCAAATGGAAGTTCATTCCCACCATCAGCCTTTTTAAAATCAATACCAAGTGGTAAAAGCCTCTCGCTACAAAGTTTAACATTGGGAGCGTAATTTTCAGTAGCACTGATATTTTTATGTGGATGCTCTAAACTTAATAAAAACTCTGCCCCACCAGTTTCTACATCAAGTAATTTATATTCAGGTTTTAAATACTCTTTTATAACTTTTTCATAATCCCATGATAAGTCATTTTCTTCTTCGTATCTACCCTTTATATGTGAAAAGTCCCAACCTTTTATATGGGCTATCTTTTCTTCTGCTAGCCAATCTTCCTTCAGTTGATTTTTATTCATATATACCTACTTTTTAAACTAATAATTAATAACGACAGGCTTAGAAAAATCTACCTCTTTATCAAGACTAAGAGGTACTAACCATTGCAAATTAGGAATTATATTAATAGGTAACTTACTCACATCATAAATTCCAACTTCTTCTTTTTCAACAGTTTTAGCCTTAAACATCTTATCTGTAATCGCTACAAAAAAGTACACTTTAAATTGTGATTCCCTACCAATAATAGCAAATAATTTCCATTCACTCTCCGAAGTTTTTACCCCAGTTTCTTCTTCAAATTCCCTTACTATAGCTTGCTTTGGACTTTCTCCCAGTTCAATTTTACCCCCAACTCCATTTAAGAGTCCTCTTTGCCACTCTGGTTTTTCTTTCTTAATAAGCACTACTTTACTTTCATCTTCGCAGTACATAAATCCGTTTACATATTCTTTCACTTTTTATTTCCTACTCCTGAAATTATGCCTATTTCAATTTACTACATTTCCCTAACAAGAGGCATTGAAATGCATCTTGGGCCTCCTCGACCTCTCGACAACTCACTAGAATCTATTTCATAGGTCTTTATTCCATTCTTTCTAAGAATATCATTTGTAACATTATTTCTGTCGTAAACAATTACTTCTCCAGGTGCTATAGCCAAAGTATTAGACCCATCATTCCACTGCTCTCTAATTGCATCAATTAATGAACCATTCCCACATCGAATTAGTCGAACTGATTTTAAGTCGAGTGCATCTGCTAAAATGACTTCCAACTCCTCTTTCTTGTATTCAATTTCATAGTCCCCATCATCTGAAGTTCTATGTAACGCATAAACAGAAAGGCTAGTCTCTATCTCTGGATGTATAGTAAAAGCGTCGTAATCAATCATTGTAAAAACTGTATCAAGGTGCATACAAGACCTTTTCTTTGGAATATCAAAAGCTAAAATCGTTTCAAATGGTTCATCAGAAGAAAAAATATTTTTCGCCAAATTTTCAATTCCATCAGCACTTGTTCTCTCTGATAAACCTATCGCAAGGACTTTTTCGCTAAGCACCAAAATATCCCCACCTTCGATAGAAAATTTATTCTTACTATCATATAACCTCCTTATGTTTTCTACCTTAAAATGCGGATGTTCTTCAAATATATATCTGTAAAACAAAGCCTCTCGACTTCTAGTTTTTGTGCTCATTTTATTAATGCTCACACCGCTACCGATAACAGAAATTGAGTCCCTAGTAAAATATAAGTTTGGAATAGGGTCTATTAATAGTGGTTCTCCAGAATTTATCATTGAAAACAATGAACGTTTTTTTAAGTCCAATTCAGATGTTCTTATTCCTCTTATTAGCTTTGAAACCAAAGTTTTTGAGTTTTTTATACCACTGTAAAATTCTTCTACCCCAACCTTAAGCGAATCGGATTTAAGACCTGACTCATCTATGAACTCAGAAATAAATTTTTTTCTTAAACTACTATCTTCGAGCACTTCAGAAATCAAATCCTCTACATAAAGAATTTCTACACCCTTCGATAACAACAAGTTTGCAAACATATCATGTTCTTGTGCAGCCTTTTTTAGATAAGGAATATCATCAAACAGGAGTCTCTGCATATTATCTGGCATCAAGTTTTCTAACTCAGAATCTGGTCTGTGTAAGAGTATAGTTTTTAATCTATTTATATCTGAATATACTTGTAATTTCATTTTACCTCTCTTTTTTTGTCCTTCTAATTAAAATATTTCTGCCAACATACACCTAATTGAGCCTCCACCATAATACTCAATCGTTGGGATATCAAAACAAACAATTTTGCAATCTTTTTCTATTTCATTTATCTGTGATGAAGTCAAGCTACCGTACGCAGTCGATGACATTAATAGTACCTTAGCATCTTTTCCTTTTAATTCTAAGGCATTTCCAGCATACTTTTCAAACTGTTCAACAGAAATCTCAATAACATTTTTATCTGAATCCTTCAAAGCCTTTCTAAGACTTTCTCTGTATTTTTCATCCACCACATCAAAGCAAACAATGGCATTTTTCTCACCTATATTCATAAGTACATTAGTATGATAAATTTCATTAGATTTATGAACTGCCCTAAATACAATCGGTCTATAATCCATAATATCGCAAAATTCTCTAAATAAATTTTCATCACTTCTTTGCGATAATGCCATATAGGCAATTTTGTTTTTTCTATCGAGTATCATTGAACCAGTTCCCTCTAAGAACAAACCCTCATTCGCCTTATTTCTCAAATCAATACTTGTAACATCATCATACTTTTCTCTAACTATACTCTTTAATTCATCAGAGTATTTTTCAGCTTCTAATCTCCTATTCTTAGCATACATAGGATAAAAAATTATCTTGCCCCCGTTATGACTTGTAAAACAATTATTCGGGAAAATACTATCGGGCGTGCTTGGGGACTTAGTATCTTGTATTACATTAACTTTTATACCCAAATTTCTAATTCCTTTGACTACATCATCAAACTCTTTGCTTGCAATAGTATTTACATCTGCCCAATCTTTACCATCATTGTACTGATATATATTATTATCTGATGTTTGCTCATTAAAATGGAATCCTGCCGGTCTTACCATTAATATCTCATTAGTAATATATTTACTCATTAAATTCTCCGCATTATAAATTATTCTAAAATACCTGCTGTCCTATTTTCTAAAGGTTTTCTTAACTCTTTTACATCTATATCCTTAATCTTTTCTAAATGATTAAGCACCATATTACAACCATAATCCATTCCTTGACATCCTGCCAAAAGAACCAAATCACCCTTGCCTGCCTCATGACTCACAACTTTTGTCGCATCATCTAGCTTGTCAAATATTCTCACATTGATACTATTTTCTTTCATAAGTTTAAGGAATACCTCCTCTTCCTCATCGGTAACCCTATCCTTTTCAGAAACACAATCAATCGACTTAGTGGCTATGACATCTTTTATTCCCAGTTTTTCAAACCACTCTACCATAAGCTCGGCATTTTCCTTATTCACAACATAACCTCTTGACCCACGAATAGCGTAAACAACGTGCATTTTATTATATTTCATAAAACCAAGCGTCTTTAGAGTCATTTCAATATTACCCCTATTTGCAAAGTGGTCATCAATTATTTTGAAATCATGATCATAAATAAGCTCAAATCGTCTTTCTATACCTTTGAACTTAGCTATTCCTGATATTATATCCTGCATAGGTATACCTAAATTTATCGCTACACTTATAGCAACAAGTGAATTATAAACATTATGGTATCCAGGAACAGACAAGCGAACCTCATATTTTTCGCCTAAATAATTTATTCTAAATTTACCATATCCAGTCGATAAATCTAAGTCGCTTACAGATATATTGCCACTCTTATCATCAATACCATAAGTGAAAGTTTTAGCATCTGTATCATCCAGCAAAGACTTAGAAACCTCATCATCTAGGTTTAAAATAGCTAAATCTTTAGTTTTTGCATCCCTAATAAAAGAAGTTTTAAAATGCTTGTAACTTTCAAAACTACCATGCTCATCAATATGCTCTCTGCTCATATTATTAAAAGTTCTAATGTTAAAGTCAACACCATGAACCCTATCAGCCTCTATCCCAGAAGATGAAACTTCCATAATAGCGTACTTTATTCCTAAATTAAGCATTTGCCTTAAGTGATAGTGCAAGTCCAAAGATTGTGGTGTCGTTAGTATCGAAGGAATTTTAACATCTCCATATTTAAGAAATACCGTACCTATTATACCTGAATCAATACCCATATTATCAAAAATTGATTTTAGCATAAATGAAGTTGTAGTCTTTCCATTTGTAGCTGTAATTCCTATCAAATTAATTTCTTGAGATGGATGGTCGTAAAAATTATCTCCAATAATAGCTAATGCCTTCCTAGCATCTTCAACCTTGTACTGAGGAACATCTAAATCCAAAAAATATTCAACAACAAGCGCTGTCGCACCATTTTTTATTGCTGACTCTGCATACTTATGCCCATCAGTCTTATATCCCACTATGCATACAAAAAGTCCATTCTCTTTTATATTTCCTGAGTGATAATTGATATTTTCTATATCTAAGTCTTTGGCATTTCTACTCTCTAATATATTTATTCCATTTAATAACTTATTAATTTTCAAACTTATCTCCTTCTAAAAACCTTTTTTAAAACCCTAGCCACTAGCTTAGTCATATAAGAAAAATAAGGTTTCATATCATCTATTGCAAATATTGAATACGCTTTTTTCCTAAATAGAGTTTTAAAAATCTGCGTTCTACTTAGTTGCCCAGCTTTTACATAAGCTCTTCTCGCTAAAAAATCTTCTAGGTGATAAACAAAAACTATACCTGTAGTATAATCAACACACTTTGGCTCTAATGGCTTACCAATAATATCCATATAGGCAATATAAGGCATATTTAAGCCAATTTTTTCTAACATCACATTAAAGTTAGTAGTTCTTACATTAATTTCTAGCAAATAATACTTTCCAGTAATATCATCATACTTATACTCTATCTCGCCAAAGCCCTTGTATCCTATCTCCTCAATAAACCTTATGCTACTTTCAACAAATTCTGGTACATACCTCTGTTCAGTATAAACAGATGCCCCAAAATTAATCGGCCACTGCCTTAGCTTATGTGCAGTTGTATAATGAGTAATTTTTGAATTGGTATTCGCATAAAAGTCAAAGGTATACATATGGTCATCAAAGCCTTTGATAATTTGTTGAACGAAAACATCTATATTTTTTTCCTTAACCATTGCTAAGTATTTTCTAAGCTCTTTTTCATTCGCAACTTCAAATACCTTTTTTCTAAACTCCTTAGTAAAAGCCGTCGTCTCAAACGGCTTAATTATACAAGGAAATGTTATCTTATAAAAATTGTTTTCAAAATTTTCATCAACTAAAATAGTTTCTGGAATAGTCATATTATGAGCACTTGCTATATCCATAAGGGATTGCTTATCCATCAAATTAATCAAAAAATTCTTCTCAGTCTGATGTATTAAATAATACTTGCTCAAAATTTCGATATTTCTATCTATAATCTCCACGTACTGGTCAGCTGACGGAAAAAGAACTGGCTTACTTTCTTGTTTTTTTGCATAATTAAGTAAATAATTAATGAACTTATCTTCTTCTTTTTTATAATGAGGTACAATGTGTTTCTCACTTACATATTTTGACTTGAGTCCATATGAATTTTTTTGCGCGTATTCCATAACAACGACAGGAACACCCTGCCTACCCAAACACCTAATAATACTAAGTCCAATATAGTAGTTTGCACCTAGCACAACAGCTTTATTTTTCATTAATAAATATTTCCTTTCAAAGTAAAAATTTTCAGCAATAAATTTTAATTAATATAATAAAAACTATTTTTCAAGTTTTAATGTGGCTATTGCATTAATATCTAAATCTGCAATATTACCTGCCAAAAGTTCATGGTATGCTGTTACTCCAACCATAGCTGCATTATCTGTACAATATTTCATAGACGGATAAAAAAAGTCTATACCCTCTTTATCACACATATCCCTCATCTCCCTCCTAAGATGAGAATTCGCTGAAACTCCACCACCAATAGCAATCCTCTTAATTCCAGTATTTTTTGCTAAATTAATAGTTTTCTTTACTAAAACCTCAATCACTGCATTTTGAAAACTAGCACAAACATCTGCAACAATAATTTCTTCGTTTTTCATTTGCATCTTATTTAAGTAATTTAAAACTGAAGACTTTATTCCACTAAAGCTAAAATCATAACTGTCTTTTGAAAGCCAAGCCTTAGGAAAATCTATACTACTTCCATCACCTTCTTTGGCTAATTTATCTATTACTGGTCCACCTGGATAACCGAGTTTGAGTGCTCTTGCTACCTTGTCATAAGCCTCACCAATCGCATCATCTAAGGTCTGTCCTCTAAGAATTATATCATTATAATCTCTAACTTCAAAAAGGTGAGTATGCCCACCTGAGGCAACTAAACATACAAAGGGAAATTCTATATCATTCTCTATAAAATTTGCAAAAATATGGCTCTTAATATGGTGGCAAGCTATCAAAGGTTTTTCTGATGCATAGGCTATCGCTTTCGCCTCATTTAGACCCACTAAAAGTGCACCTACTAAGCCTGGCGCATAGGTTACACCAATAGCATCCATGTGATCTAATTCAAGTCCACTCTCTTTTAAAGCCTCATCTATCACTAAACTAAGTTTTTCTATGTGCATCCTTGATGCCTCTTCTGGAACCACACCCCCAAATTGCTTGTGAAGGTCAATTTGTGATGATATTACAGAAGAAAGGACTTCCTTGCCATTTCTAACCACTGAAGCACAAGTATCATCACAGGACGTCTCTACTGCTAATATTGTTTTATTTATTTCTTTCATATTCTTCTTTGTTAATTCCTCTCCAGCCAACTATATACCAAAGTCCATCTTTTTTTCTAAGCAGATATTGCTGATATAAAATATCATCAACATTCGTTCCATTTAATATATAACTAACATCCACAACAGCCTCTCCATCAAGTTCTAAAATAGGCTCCTTGACCTTATGATCGATGATAAAGGTTTTTGCCTCATTGGCCTTTCTTATGCTCTCTAAAAGATTTTCATAAAACTCTTCCTCGGTGTTTATCGCTAATAATTCATCATCATAATACATTCTTTGAACACTTCCTAGAAGTTTTAAATCCTCGTCAGAAATAGCCAGCTTTTCTTTATCATTCATCTCATAGCTTAGTTTCATTATCATATAATTTAAGTCAATAAGAGTCTTAGGTGTTAGTTGAAAATCGCGGACTAAGTTATCAAATTCTTTTCGATCAGTTTTTATACCCTTTAGAATTTCTCTTTCGCTTAATTCCAAATCATATAATTTTTCTTCATCAATCTCAGTATTTAGCCTGCTACCAGCATTATAATATACCCAAACACCCAAGCCTATTAGCAAAGCTACTGCTAATAAAGTCCATAAAATTCTTTTCAAAACATCCTCCTTGAAAATTTTATTAATTTTCGTATTTTATAGTTGTACTTTTTCTGTCTTTACCAACATGTGCATTAGGAAATATTTTTCTGGCAACTTCCTCATACTGCTGCGGTTTTACTAAGGCAGGGCTAAAGTGAGTTAGCCACAACTCCCTTGCCCCAGCATCCTTTGCTAGTTTTGATGCCTCTTGAAAAGTCATATGCTTGTAAGCCTTGCAATTTTTCTCACCTTCTTCATCACCATACATTCCCTCACAAATCATAAGATCTGCATCCTTACCAAAAGTAACTATATTCTGAACTGGTCTGGTGTCGGTAGCATACAGCACTCTAATGCCTTTTCTAGGCTCCCCTAAAACCTGAGAAGGTTCATAGGTCTTACCATCAATTACAACAGTTTCGCCCTTTTGCAAATGCGACCAAGCCCTAACTGGTATATCTTGTGCCAAAGCTCTATCCTTATCAAACATAGGTGGTCGCTCTATATCTAGCGTATAACCATAGCAAGCAATCCTATGATTCAACTTAAAAGCAGTTATTTTATAGCCATTTAGCTTAATACTTACATCATTTCCACTTAATTCAATAAATTCTATATTAAAGGGTAAATCCCTCGCTATAACTCTTAGGCTATTTACTATATGTTCAAGCCCCTTAGGACCTACCATAGTAAGTGTCTCAGTTCTATTGCTGTTTCCCATAGTAAGCAAAAGTCCTGGTAAACCAGCTATATGGTCGCCATGAAAATGAGTTATTAAAATAGTATCTATTCTTTTAAAACTCCATCCTTTTAATCTTATGGTGTTTTGAACTCCCTCACCACAATCAATTAATAAATTACTTCCTTTATACCTCGTCATAAGGGAAGTCAAATATCTATTAGGTAGAGGCATCATTCCCCCTGTCCCTAACAAACATACATCTAACATCTATTTCTCCTAACCATTATTAATCCATCTTCTTTTGGATTCTGGTAATAATTTTTTCTAATCCCAATTCTTTCAAATCCATATTTTTTATAAAGCTCTATTGCAGGGGTATTTGACTCCCTAACTTCAAGCGAATAAATACTAACATCATCTGTCAAAGAAAGAACCTTTTGCATCATATTTGAGCCTAAACCCCTATGTCTACAATCTTTTTTTATTGCTACATTAATGATATCTAGTTCATCAAGTACCTTTCTAGCGATTATATATCCTACGATTACATTATCCAAAACACACTTTAAAAAAATACTTCCATTGGCTGAAAACTCTTCCAATAGCATTGTTCTTGACCAAGGGTCATTAAAACATTCCACCTCTATCTCAAAAATTTCTTCTATATCATATTCTTTACACGCTAGTATTTCTACCTTATTTTTTTCCATCACTTAGACTCATCATCCTCTTAGCTTGTGAGGCTCTAAAATAATCTGGAACAAATTCATTATACTCAGAAAAATCTCCAGCCTCGAATCGTTTAAGTCCCTCTAGAGCCATAACACTAGCAAAAGGCGTGTTCTCACGCTCATTTGCTAAAACATAGTTCTTTGCGTTATCCAAAATAATATTTCTATGTGTAACACTACCATCACCTAAATACTGCTTCTTACCTTCTATATCACTTGCTATATCTACAAGCTCCTTTACAGACCTAAGTTCAGGTTCAAGTAACTGAGTAAGTTTATTATCTTCTCTTTTATAAATAGCACTGTAAGCATGCTGTCTTCTAGCATCTAGCATAGGGCATATAATATAGTCTTTATAACCATTACAAGCAAGTGTATATATGGTACTAATACCTACCATTTTTGCCTTTGCAACCCTTGCAATACCCTTTGCAACTGATATTCCTATCCTAAGTCCAGTATAAGAACCAGGTCCTTTAGACACAGCAATAAAATCAAGATCACGCGATTTAAAATCAAGAAGCTTAAACATACTATCTATCATTGGCAATAAGGTTTCTGAATGGTTTAACTTGCCATTTAAAGTCATTTCCGAAAGTATCCTAACATCCTCATTACCTACTTTTTCAATCACCGCCACACTAGCAGTCTTAGTAGCACTCTCTATGGCTAATCCTCTAATTATCTTTTCACTCATAATTATTTCTTTCTAATCTATCTTTCTATACTTATTCTTCTATAATCAATACCCTTAGTTAAATCCTTTTCAATATTTACAGAAATATGCTCAGGTATGTAATCAATAATTTTACATGCCCATTCAATTAACAAAATAGCATCTTCGTCAAGCATATCATAAAATCCAATATCATAAAGCTCATCTTCAGAATTTATTCTATAAACATCCAGATGATAAAGTTTTACATCACCATCATACTCATTTATGATACTAAAAGTCGGACTATTAACAACACCTTCAACCCCTAAACCCTTAGCAACTGCCTTACTAAAAATAGTTTTTCCAACACCAAGGTCGCCATCAAGAGTAATTATATCACCCTTTTTTAAATTTTTTGCTAAATTATATGCAAAATCATAGGTTTCTTTTTCAGAAAAAGTTTCAATAACAATACTTTTATTGCTTAATGCATTCACATCTATATCCATCATAATTATGTCTTATCTAAATAAAACCCCTCCATAATAAAATCATATATACATTGTAACATTATATACTTTTTAAGAAAATAAAAACAGTATATTTTTTTAATAAATAATGAAATAATTAGTATATACTAACACTAAAATAATTCATTAAAATAAATCACATATAGTATACCTTTAAAAAAGAGAATCTGTTCATATTCATACATCATTATATCTAATACAAAATCTACATAATTAACGATTGGCTAAACAGTTCTATTTTAACTTCTGCACACTAAAAAGTCATAAATATATGTTGCAAAAGCCTTCATAGAAGGATTCTGGAATAACCGATGAGTGCGGAAGATATAGATTAATAGCTGATGTGTGCTATTCGTGTGCGTCGCTACGCTCCTTCACTAATGGAGTTTGCGACTCATATGCGACATACACTTAATAAAAATATTTCAAAAGCTTATTCTTTCTATAAGTGCTAGTTGTAAAATTTGCTTTTGAAATACCTTTTAAAATGTATGTCACGCACTCATCAGCTATTTGCCAAGTTGCAAACTCAGTGAGCGCGCACCAGAGCTTGCACCAACAAGTGGGCGAGCGAACGTTGCAACTCAGCAATCATCGGCACATTAATTTATGAAAAGCTGAGTGTTCAGGATACTTAGATTAGTATACGTAAAGAACAAGCAAAAATATAAACTAATATAAATTATAAATTGTTCTTTTAAGTATACGAATTCTAAGTAGACTGTAGGTCTACAAACGAAGTTTGTAGCAACACTCAGCGTACAAATTGTAACGGCTAACATAAATAAAAAACTATTAAACTTCTAGGCACTAAAAAAGCATACAACTAAAGTTATATGCTTTTACGTGCGCAGAAGGATTCGAACCCTCGGCCTTCTGGTCCGTAGCCAGACGCTCTATCCAGCTGAGCT
>PDWI01006777.1_pt1 | contig 14266 bp, 10 predicted proteins | sample 1430891 | NCBI WGS metagenome assembly PDWI01 (sample SAMN01162508, study PRJNA174530) | Oral metagenome, whole genome shotgun sequencing project. | biome: Marine environment; feature: Marine mammal; material: Swab sample of the gingival sulcus; isolation source: swab sample of gingival sulcus...
GATAGCAAAGAAAGTAACATGAAAACAAAAAATAGCATCAAGATCTTACTTTTACTTTCACTTTTTATCTCTTTTTTAAATGCCGATGGACTTATACGAAAAGAATACAAAACCATCATTCATCAGGCAAATAACAACCCTTTTAGTCAAACCATAGATCCCACTGTAGACTTTGACAGTACCCAGCTAAACTTTAGAACCATACGAGACTGGGTGGGCTGGATCTGGATAGATAAAGCAGGTGAATACACCTTTTACTTAAAACTTCAAGGCAGAAGTGAACTTTGGATAAATAACGAAAGGCTAGTAAACAAATACAGCAAGATCATACCAGCTACAGAAGTTAGAACGAGGTATTATGCAAGGGGCTTTTACCCCATAAAAGTACGTTTTGTGGGCGTCGTACATCCAAATCAAATACACCTTTCGTGGGAAAGACCTGGCGAGGATGACTACTCGATCATACCTGAAACTCATCTTTTTACAAAAATACCAAAAGCCATAGTAACCATAGAAAAGCCCAAAGAAGACCCTTCCTTAAACTCTGGGGATCAACTAGATATAAAACTTAGACTTAGACTTCTTGAATATCCATTTAAAAAGCTATCCTTATCTTACACCACCGAAGATGGATCTGCTAAGTCTATGCAAGACTATGAGCCAAATGCAAAAGGTTTTAGTTTTACTAAGCTAAACCAAACAGAAAACATCAGCATCAAGACCATAAAAACAGACCCTATGTCCGATAAGATATTTTATGTGGATTTTAACAACATAAAGCCAAAATACGCTTTTATAGAATACAAAGGGGATCTGTACCCAAGCTATAAACTAGGAGTAAAGATAAAAGGCAAGATACACGAAGGGCAAAAAGACTTTAGGTTAAGAAATCCTAAAGGCACTAGAAACATCCACGGCAACACAGTCTTCATCGGCAACACAGTCTTATGTCCAAAACAAAACGGTAAGTGCATCAAGGACACAAACGCCCTAAACAGCAACCTTAACCTAAGATTTATTAACACAAACAACTTTGAGGGTATAGATATAAAAGGGCTTAAAAAGTTTCAAAACTCATCCCAAGCTAGGTTACAAATGCCTAAAAATGCCAAGGTGGTTTGGGCTGCTATCTATACCCAAGGCTTTTTATATAAACGCTTAACCTCTTACGATAAGGACTATTTTCTCAAACAAGCCACATCGCCTATCTATCTCAAGATACCAAACGTACCTAGACTAAAGATCGAGCCTCACGAGATAAATTTTCAAAAACACATAAAAAACAACATCACTAAAGGCTACACCTACTCTAGTTTTGCAGACATAACAGAGCATCTTAAAGGAAAACAAGGTAAAGATATAAACGGTATGGTAGCAACCATGGGCATCAAGGCTCAAGAGGGAGCAAGTAATGTCTATGGCGGAAACGGACTTGGCGGATATGGAGCTTGGAATCTTGTTGTAATATACGAACACGACAAGGATAAACTAAGAAACATCTCTGTTTTTGACGGCTACAAAGTTGTTTCCATCCAAAGTGGCGACACACACATTAAAGTTGACGGCTTTTTGACCCCACTAAGTGGCAATATCAACTCATCTCTTTCGGTTTTTGTAGCTGAAGGGGACAAAAGAATCTCAGGAGATAGAATCCTCATAAGCGAAGAGCCAAACATCAACGAAAAGCCAGTAGGATCTCACACAAATAACGCTTTCAACTCATCCATCGAAGGCATAGAACGAAACCCTTCTTTGACCAACAACCAAGGTATCGACCTGCACAACTACAACATCAGCCCCCTGATGAAACACAGACAAAACAAAGCAAACATACACCTAACTACAAAAAAGATAAACTTAAGCAGTGGGGAGTCATACTTTCCATCAGTTGTTGCTTTTACAACCCAGCTCTACAAGCCACAGATCTGCTATGACTACACCTATTCACAAGATGGAACCTACATAGCCCACAACGATGCACAAAACACTCAAGCTAAAATAAAGATACCAAACGCTAGTGCTAACTCAGACATCAAAGTAAGCATCTATATCAAAAATATAGACAAAACCCATGCCTTTTTGAAAAATGCCCAAATGGACATAGACAACATACAAACAAACCAAGCCTACTATGAAACAAGCGAAAACTCCGTCTTTGTCACCCAAAGAACAAGTGCCTTACCAACCCTTGTGCCAAACAACACTTTAGACATAGGACTTGATGCGAGCAAACCAAATAGCCAATACATAAAAAATATACCCCTAGGATCCATAACAAGCGATGACCATATCTATGCTTACTACTCCCTACGTCCAAATAAAAACGGCGACATAGACATACCTCTTGATGTAAAGATACGCTACAAGCTAGGTTTTCCGCCTGAGTTTGGAACTAGCATCAAAGCAGAGATCACCCAAAACCTAACTGACGGAAGTATACCTATGTGTTCAGAAAGCTCCGAGTACAAGCCCATATGGGCAAGTTTCAATGTCTCAAGCTATGGGGTTTACAAGTCTTTACCAAAAAACTCTGTAAGTTGTTTAGGAAACTGTCCGAAGTTTAACATCCCCACCCAAGTAGTGAGCAAAAAAGCTGACTTTTGGCTTTCAAGCTTTAAAAAAGAACCACTTATCCGAGGCATCCCTTACATACTAGAACAACATGTGCCAACTATCGTAGGAGTTGATGTGGTAAGCATCTTAGGCTTTCACTCCAATAAAGCTAGTTGCGATCAGTTTGATGCAAACGCTAGATACAGAAGATTTTGGGTGCCTATGTTTGATGCTAATAAACCCATAACGAAAAAACGCCTAAGCAAAGCCATCAAAACAAGCTTTGATGCAGGGGTTATAGACAAAGAGGATATGGGGGAGTACTTTAACACAGCCTCTAAAAGTGTGGCTTTTAGGGTTGTAGCAAATCTTGATGCGAACAAAACTTTTCTACATATCGAGCCAGAAAATGGCAAATACAAGATAACAAACTACGATAACTACCTAAACTTTTTACTGCAAAAAACTCACAATATGTACCCAAGCATAGACGATCTTCCTTGTAAAATGCCCATAAGAGATAAAAACGGCAAGATAGAAAAAGATAAAAATATGGTTACAAAGCTTTGTAAAAAAGAGGCTATGAGCTTGCTAGAGATCTCTCAATGTAGCGAATGTCTTATAGGCTATAACAACGCAAATGTCTGCTCACGAGACAACTTTAGCATACGCCCAGAAGCTTTTAGTGTGATGCTAGAAGATTTTGACAGAAAAAACGAAAACAACACGTCCAAGCTTGATAATTTTGAAGACGATATAGCAAGTGGATACGAGTATCTTTTAAAAGCAAACACCACCTCTCACAAGGATGAAAACCTAAGCACGGCCTTTGGCTATACGAGCTATTTTGACCCACCCAAGCCAAACCAAGAAAAAAGCATATCCTACCTTTGGTCACCAAGCACAACACTTAGCGGATGTAACGACGAGCAAGACCTCTATGTCTTAGAAAACAACACAAGCTCGGTTCATTTCACAAACGGAAAAATGTCTGCAAAAACCATCATCAACAATGTCGGCGAGTATAACCTAAGCATGGAAGATAAAACATGGACAAAAACAGACTGGCTCAACTTAGAGCATCAACAAAGGGCAAAGATAGATGGCGAAGAAAAAGACGTGAGTAGGTTTTTTACCCAAACAAAAGACTGCCTCGAAAACTCTAGCTTTGTGCCAAAAGAAGAAAAAACTTTTAAGCTTAAAAATTCCAGCATACAAAACCTAAACGGTTGCTTGATATCTAACTCCCACACAAATCAAGACACTAAAACCAAGTATAAGACCTATAAGCTAAGAGTTCATCCTTATAAGTTTGAGCATAACTTAGAGCCAAGCTACCTAAACGGAAACAAAAACTTTTCAGACGCTTGGTTATATATGAATAGCATCAACTCAAGCAACCATAAGCACGCCGTCCACATCAAAGGCGACATACAAGCTTTAGGAGCAAATGATCACAACCTTACAAACTTTGTAAAAGAATGTTATGCTAAGGATGTAAACCTAAGCATAGATCTAAACTCAAGCAAAGATTCACCCGAGATCATCTACTTTAGCAAAAACGGAAACATAGACCAAGGAACTTTACGCATCAAAAAAGAAAGTTTTGACAAAAACCTAACAGGCAAAATGAAAGTTGAGTTTGATATAAACTTTGACAAAAACATCACAGAGCCTACAAATCCCGCTTTACTAGAACTAAAAGGCACTCACTCGATCTGCGATAAAAACGAATGCACTATGAAAGCAGATATGAGCAAAACCTACCAAGCCCAAGGAGCTAGCACACTTGATGCAAACCTTACATTTTTTTACGGTAGAGTGTGGTCAAGGGACTATACTGTAAAAAAAGACAAAAACGTCACTATCGACTTAAGCTACGAAGCTTACTGCGATCTTGGTAACTGCGATATGAAATACGCCAACCTTACCAAAACCCACAAAAGAAACTGGTATCTAGTGGATGATCACGATGCGACAAAAGGACAAGCCTCTAGCATCAAGTCTTTAAAAGGCAAGATAAAGGTAGAGCCTGATCCACTTTTTGGCTATATAGTAAACGGCAAAGAAGAAAACATCAAACTCTCAACCACTCTTGACGTAAGACATAAAGACACCATGAAGATAGATGCTGACATATGGCTTATATACAACGACGAACACAACGAAAGTGCCGTAACAAACGACTTTGAAGTAGAGTTTAAACTAAACGATCCAAGATGGATAGGCAAAGGAAAACTAGGCAAGATAGTAGATGAGGATATAAACGATAGAAATATCACACAAAGGATACAGTGGTGAAAAAAGCTGTCTCTCTTATAGAGCTTATCATAGCCATCATCATCATCGGCATAGTCGTATCGGCTATGCCTCTTTTTATCTCTCAAAGCACAAGTTCTAACGCCTTTTTACTCAAGCAAGAAGCCATCTTAGGAGCAAAAAACAAGCTCCAAAACATACTCTCTTAGCCTTGGGATGGAAACTCTTATAGTAGCACTACAGATATGTCCGTGGTTCTACAAACAAACAGTAGCAGTGCTAGCCTAGATGCAAGAAAAGGACTAAGCGATAAAAGGATAAAGGTAAACGATAAAAACGCATCGTACCCCATAGGAAGCAACACTGGAGCTAGCATAGATAACTTTAACGCTCAAAGCTCTAGCTTAGGGCAAAGTAGCATCAGCACAGGACTTGATGATGCAGGAAGTTTGGACTATATCTTTAGAAACGACCTTAGCTTTGAGACAAAAGTTGGCTACATGGAAGATGATATAGCTTTTACCCCTCAAACCATCAGCACAACTTTCAAACAAACTCCTTTTTCAAGCCATAGCACAAATATCAAGATACTAAAAATAACCGCTAAAATAAAAGAGCAAAAAGACATCATCTTATATACTTATGTTTTTAATGTAGGTCAAGCTAGCGGGCTCAAATACAAGGAATTTGAATGAAAAAAGCCTTTTCTCTTTTAGAACTTGTAGTCGTTATGGTTATCCTAGGCATTGTTGCTACCATAGGAACAAATATCATCACAACGATGTATAAAGACTACTTACGCTCAAAAGCCATCAACCGCCTTGAATCCCAAACAAGCATCACCCTAGAACAGATAGCCAAACGACTTTCTTATAGGGTAAAAGGCAGTCTAGGAGTAGTTCGGGCTAGTGGCATCATAGACATCAAAACAGCAGATGAAACCGACAAAGACATCATCTGGCTAGGAGTTAGCCATGAGAGTTTTACGCACTGGAATGGCTTTATAGACCTAGACAATATCAACACTTCGCACACACAAAAAACTCTTTATACCCCAGGGAGTAAACTTAGAAATGCTGAGCCTATCATAGCAGCTCTAACGGACAATAAAGTCAGCATCAAGTCTAGCACAAAAGAACATCCAGCTGTCATATTTAAAAACTCCGAATCAAAGGACATCAAAAAGTACTACACCCACGAGAAAGGCGACTATACACTCAAAGTAAGTGCCAAAGATGATCAAACGTTTAAGATAGTCAATGATGAAGTTTCAAACTATGGGGGTGGCAAAAAGAAAATATACGAGCAGTATCAACTCTCGCACACAGCTTATGCTATAACTTGTGATGGAGATGATGCTAAGGATTTTAACCTAACTCTTCACTACAACTTTAGACCCTGGGAAAACCAAAGCTACAAAGACGGCTATAAAGCTACTTTGTGTGAGCATGTAAGTACCTTTAGGATACTCAAAAAAGGCAATATCCTACGCATAAAGCTTTGCATCAAGGACGATAAAACTGGGCTTGAGTTTAGTGCTTGTAAAGAAACGGTGGTATTTTGATGAGACGAGCTTTTTCCTTAATGACGGCTATCATCTTCCTTGTTATCATAGCTACTTTTGGGGCTTTGTCTCTTTCTTTGTCAAACCAAGGGGCTAAGCAAGTAGGGGACATCTACCTTAATGCACAAGCTGAGCTTTTAGCCCAAAGTGCTACCGAGTTTGCCGTGCTTAGTGTTACAGCTCATGACATCAATGCCACAAACAACTGCATCAACCACATAGACATCAGTTATCCAGACAGCGGTGATAAGGCTTTATTTAATATAGATGTAGAGATATATTATCTAGGAAAGGATTTGCCTCCAGATTGCAACACCTCATCCCCCGGCTCTAACTATGTAGAAACAAAAGATTCAAACCTAAGCATCATAGTCGATACTTACGTAACATCAGTCAAAGGAATAGGAACAGAGCCTATACGCTTTCACAGAAGAACCATACAAAGACCCTAACTAAGACTGTTTTGCCTCTTTAAACTCGCCCTTTGACATAAGTTTGTCGTATCGTTGCTTTAAACGCTCTTCATCGCTCATAAGATCTAGCTCATCAAAGGACTTGACTACGTATTCACCCAAAGCCTTTGCAGCTCCTTCTTTGTTTCGATGAGCTCCCATAAACGGCTCGTTTATAAGATCATCAATAAGACCGTACTCTTTTAAATCATGTGCTGTTATCTTTAGTGTCTTTGTGGCACTTTCTGCTTTTGATGGGTCTTTCCATAGTATAGCAGCACATCCTTCAGGGGATATGACTGAAAAAACCGAGTATTCTAACATAGCAAACCTATCGGCAACGCCAACAGCTAAAGCCCCACCACTTCCGCCTTCGCCTATGACTACGGCTATGCTTTTAGCTTTTAGATCGCTTAGCTCGTATAAGTTTCTTGCTATAGCCTCACTTTGACCTCGCTCTTCAGCCCCTATGCCAGGATATGCACCGGGAGTGTCTATAAGGAAAAGTATGGGTAGGTCAAACTTTTCAGCCATCTTTGCTACCCTTAAAGCCTTTCTGTAGCCTTCAGGATGAGGCATACCAAAGTTGCGTCTAAGTTTGTTTTTTGTGCCACGACCCTTTTGTTCAGCGATAACAACCATCTTCCTACCCATCATCTTGCCGATGAAAGCTACGATGGACGCATCATCTTTAAAAAACCTATCGCCGTGAAGTTCGTAAGCATCTTCTAACAGTATCTTTATGTAGTCAAGTGCATAAGGACGGTCAGGATGACGTGCAAGTTGGAGCTTTTGAAAATCACTTAGATTTTTGTAGGTTTTTTTGATCTCTTTGACAAGATTTTTTTTTAGTATTTCAACTGCATGTTCGTCGCCTTTTATAAGTGCAGCTGAAATGTCTTCGTCTATTTGTTGTATGTTTTTTTCAAAGTCCAGATACGTTGCCAAAAGCTCTCCTTAAACTCGCTTAAATATAACCGAGCCGTTTGTTCCACCAAAGCCAAAGGTATTGCTCATAACTATGTTTAACTCTTGCTTTCTCGCCTCATTTGGCACATAGTCAAGATCGCAGTCTGGATCTGGAGTGGTATAGTTGATCGTTGGAGGGATGATACCATCTCGTAAAGCCATCAAACTTATAACCGCCTCTATCGCTCCAGCTGCTCCTAGACAATGTCCTATCTGACCCTTAGTCGAGCTGACCACTGGTACTTTGTCTTGAAAGAGCTGTTTTATGGCTGCGGTTTCGTTTTTGTCGTTGATAGGCGTTGAAGTTCCGTGAGCGTTGATGTAGTCTATCTGTGGATGCCCTGCCATATCCAAGGCTGCTTTCATAGCCCTATATGGTCCATCTTGGCTAGGCATGGTTATGTGGTAAGCATCGCCACTTTCCCCAAAGCCAACTAGTTCAGCATATATCCTAGCTCCTCTTTTAACCGCATCATCATAGCTCTCAAGCACTAAAGCTCCAGCCCCTTCGCCCATAACAAAACCATCTCTATCTTTATCAAAAGGACGTGATGCCTTTTGTGGGTCATCATTTCTCGTTGACAAGGCTCTCATAGAGGCAAAACCACCTATACCTACTCCCGTGATAGCAGACTCTGCTCCTACCACCAAGACCTTATCTGCTCCACCAAGAACGATGGTTTTATATGCCTCGCTGATAGAGTGAGTACTTGCCGTACAAGCCGTAACAGCACTTAGGTTAGGTCCTTTTAGTCCGTGTTGGATGGAAACAAGACCGCCTAGCATATTGACTAAAGCTGATGGTATGAAAAAGGGGGATATTCTCTTAGCTCCTCTAGTCTCAAGTGTGATGGAGTTTTTTTCTATATTTGGAAGTCCACCTATACCTGATGCGGAACAAACGCCAAATCTCTCGCCATCGAAAGCATCAAGTTTGGCATCCTCAAAAGCTTCCCTAGCTGCATATAAACCAAGCTGGATAAATCTATCGACTTTTTTGACCTCTTTTTTGTCCAAAACAGACAAAGGGTCGAAGTCCTTAACTTCCCCTGCTATCCGCACGCTTTGTTCGCTTGCATCAAAAAGGCTAATGCTTTTAATGCCACATTTTCCGTCAATTATAGCCTTAAAAGAACTTTCCTTGTCAAGACCAAGAGAGTTTACCATACCCATTCCAGTAACAACAACTCGTTTCATACCAACTCCTAACTAAACATAAAAGCCTGTTTTCACAGGCCTTTATCTACTTTACTTGTTGTCTTCTATGTATTTTATAGCGTCTGCTACAGTTACTATCTTTTCAGCCTCTGCATCAGGAATCTCTATGTCAAATTTTTCTTCTAAAGCCATAACTAGCTCAACAACGTCTAGTGAGTCAGCTCCTAGATCTTCAACAAACTTAGACTCTTCTTTTACCTCTGCTGGATCAACATTTAGTTGCTCAACAACTACTTCTTTAACATCATCAAGTAATGCCATTTTCTCTCCTTATAAAAAATTTGTACAATTTTAGCAAAAAAAGCTTAAATTTAACATTTAATGTTCTTTAACGGCAGATATAAAATCTACCTAAGAACCAACTCTAAAGAATTGCTCCACTTCGTTACGCTAACCACTACGTTTTAAAGGTTTTAGCCAAATACAATCAACCTCGCGGACGGCACTTCGTACGTCCTCTCGTTTTCGCAACTAGAAACTAAGGTTCGTCCGCGGGCGGTCGCAAGCGACATGCCCTTGGTTTCAAACCTACGAACTTAAAGCAGTTTAAGTTCGCTTAACGGTTTTCACATATACATTCCACCGTTTACTTTTAGTACTTCGCCTGTTATGTACGAGCTTTCATCGCTTAGCAAAAATGCCACGCCATTGGCTATATCTTTAGGACTTCCTAGGCGTTTAAGCGGTATGGTGTTGATGTAAGTTTGCTTAACCTCATCGCTAAGCTTATCGGTCATATCTGTTTCTATAAAGCCAGGTGTCAGGGCGTTAAACCGCACTCCACGACTACTAGCCTCAAGAGCAAAAGACTTCGTCATAGCTATCATCCCGCCTTTACTAGCAGAGTAGTTAACCTGCCCTGCGTTTCCACGCTCCCCAACGATAGAGGCTATGTTTACCACAGAGCCAAAACGCTTTTTACTCATGGCTTTTAAAGCCTCACGACATCCTATGAAAGATGAGCTTAGGTTCGCGTTTATAACCTCATCAAACTCCTCTTTTTTCATACGAAGAGCAAGTTTATCTCTTGTGATACCTGCGTTATTTACAAGATAACTAAGCTCCCCATCACAATCAACGATAGTCTTAATCCCTTCACTAAAAGCACTCTCGTCAGTTGCATCAAAGCATATAACTGCCGCACTTCCTCCAGCTTTTTCTACCTGCTCTTTAAGCTCATCCGCTAAGTCAGGGTTTGAGCGATAGTTTATCCAAACTTTTAAGCCTTTTTGAGCCAAAACTTCGGCTATGGCTTTGCCTATGCCTCTACTAGCTCCTGTGATGAGTACATTTTTTCCTGTGTAAGTCATATCATTCCTTTTTGTAAATTTTTAGCATTTAAGCCCTGCTATATCAAAGCCTCGTCCATCTCTTTAGGGATGGGTAAGCCCATCAGTTTTAAAACCGTTGGAGCGATATTGCTAAGACCGCCATTTTTTAGGCTCTCATAGCCATCAGCCTTTAGAAAACAAAACACGTCGTAAGTGGTGTGGTTTGTGAGAAGATTGCCCTCTTTGTCTTTTAGCTCTTCACAGTTTCCATGGTCTGATGTAATGAGAACATTGTAGTTTTTTTCATGGGATTTATCTAGTATCCTGCCAAGCTCTTCATCCACAGCTTCAACGGCTTTGACACTTGCATCAAAGTTACCTGTGTGTCCAACCATGTCGCCATTTGCAAAGTTTACCACGATAAAATCATAGCCTTCATCCATAGCACTCATAATCCCATCACCAACTGCTTTAGCACTCATTTGGGGCTTTTGGTCGTAAGTATCGACCTTAGGACTTGGCACTAAGAGCCTTGTTTCATTTTCCTCAAGCTCTTCTACCCCGCCGTTAAAAAAGAAGGTAACGTGAGCGTATTTTTCCGTTTCAGCTGTGTGAAGTTGACTAAGTCCGTGTTTGGCTAAAACTTGGGAAATGGTGTTTTGAGGTTTATCACTTGGGAACATAATAGGAAAGGAAAACTTTTCATCGTATTCGGTTATGGTGATGAGTTTATGAGCTTTTTTTATCTCAAATTCACTAAAATCCTCCTGCCCCAAAGCAGAGGCAAGTTGCCTTACTCTGTCGTTTCTAAAATTTACCAAAACGATGCCTTCATCTTGATGCACTCCCTCATAAGAGCCAAAACAAGCAGGAAGTATAAACTCGTCGTGGATATCTTGTTCGTATGAGCTTTGCACATAAGCTTTAGGCTCAAGATCGGTTTTACTCTTAGCATCAACTATCACATCGTAAGCTATCTTAACTCTATCCCAACGTTTATCTCTATCCATGGCGTAAAAACGCCCACCTATGGAGGCTAAGCTGATGTTTTCATCTAAGATGCTATCTAGCTTTTCGAGGTAAGTTAAAGCCGAAGTTGGACTAACATCACGTCCGTCTGTTAGTGCGTGGATATAAACCTTTTTGCCTTCATTTTTAGCTATAAGGGCTAAGGCTATGATGTGATCGATGTGCGAATGAACCCCGCCATCACTAAGTAAGCCTATCAGATGCACTGCTTTAGATGAGCTTAAAAGCTCCTTCAAAGCTGGGTTTTGCCTTAGGCTGTCATCTTCGATAGCTTTGTTTATCTTGACTAGATTTTGGTAAAGTATGCGTCCACTTCCTATACACATATGACCTACTTCGCTGTTTCCCATTTGCCCCTCAGGCAAACCCACAGCAAGTCCTGAAGTTTTTAAAAGTGAGTTTGGATAATGTTTAAAAAGCTTATCGTAAGTTGGTTTTTTAGCACTTGCAAAGGCATTGAAATGCTCCGAAGAGTTGTATCCTATGCCGTCTGTGATGACAAGTATCGTTTTTTTATCCATTTCGTTCCATTTTAGTTTTTAAGTTTTATTATACTAAAATTATGCTTTAAAAAAATAAAAATATGAGGAAAAAATGCTCTACTGGATCTATGAACTAACCCACATCAATCTCTTCCAATACATCACCGTCCGTGCTGGGATAGCCTTTTTTATGTCATTTGTGCTAACAGCCTTTTTACTGCCACGCTTTATCTTGTGGGCAAAAAACAAAAAAGCAAACCAACCTATCTATAGACTTGCCCCTAAAACTCACGCTCAAAAGTCCCACACTCCGACCATGGGTGGGCTTATTTTTGTAAGCACAGCTGTTTTTTCTTCACTTTTTTGTGCAAAACTAGACAACGCTTACGTGCTTTTAGCACTTTTGTGCATCATCGGCTTTGCACTTGTAGGCATCAAGGACGACTACTCAAAGATAAAAGGCAGCGACAACGAAAGCGGACTAAGTGCGAAAAATAAACTTATCCTGCAAGTCGTAGTAGCCTTTTTAGTCGGCTCTTTTCTTTTCAACACAGAGGGTATGAGCCTGGAGCTTTACCTGCCTTTTTATAAAAAACCCCTACTCGATCTTGGCGTTTTTAGCATAGGTTTTTGGATGTTAGTGTTAGTCTCATCGTCCAATGCCGTAAACCTTACCGATGGGCTTGATGGACTAGCTACCATCCCTAGCATCTTCGCTCTTGCAACACTTAGCATCTTTGTTTATGTGATAGGAAACGCAAATGCAAGTAGCTACCTTATCTTTCCTAAAAACATAGGCGTAGGCGAGGTTGTCATCATAGCCACGGCACTTGTGGGCTCACTTATAGGCTTTTTGTGGTACAACTGCTATCCAGCGGAAGTGTTTATGGGCGATAGCGGAAGTCTTAGCATCGGAGCTTTTATAGGCTATATGGCTATCATCTCTAAAAATGAATTTTTACTTATCATCGTTGGCTTTGTTTTTGTGCTTGAAACTATGTCGGTTATCTTGCAAGTAGGCTCTTTTAAAACACGTAAAAAACGTATCTTTTTGATGGCACCCATACACCATCACTTCGAGATAAAAGGTTGGGCGGAAAACAAGATCATCGTTCGTTTTTGGATCATCGCTTTGCTTTCAAACATCATCGCTCTAACAGCACTAAAGATACGATAAATGCAAGAGAAAAAACCCTCACTTTTTGGATACGGAACGACCACTAAGCCTTTGGCAAAACAAGGGGGCTGGAACATATATGACGATAAGTTTACAGAGCCTAAAGAAGATGAGTATGGGAACGCTCTTTTACCAGTAGATGAGTTTGACCCTGAAAAAAGTAGCTTTGAGCTTACAAGCCCTGGCATCTTACCTACTCATCCGCTCATACAAAAAGCTAAAAATCTTTTGAGCGAATACGACTATTTTTACGAAAATATGCCAAAATCCGTGTGGATAAGTGGCACAAATGGCAAAACCACGACCACACAAATGTGCGAATTTTTACTAAAAAATAAAGGAGCAAAAGCCGGTGGAAACATCGGCACACCACTAGCCTCTCTTGACGCTAAAGCTTCTCTTTGGCTACTAGAAACTAGCTCTTTTACCCTTCACTACACCAAAAAAGCTCATCCAAATGTCTATGTTTTACTTCCTATTGCCCAAGATCATCTTGACTGGCACAAGGACTTTAGTGAATATGAAAATGACAAACTTAGCCCGCTTAAAAGGATGTCAGAAGAAAATGTGGCGATTTTGCCTGCAAAATATAAACACATACAAACAAAAGCTCGTTGCATCTTTTACGAAAGCGAAGAAGACCTGGCTAGATTTTTAAGCATCAAGCTAGAAAGCATAAGCATCAAGACGCCTTTTTTACTTGATGCACTACTTGCTTTAGCGGTGGAGTTTGTTTTATTTGGCGATGTAAGCTTGGGAAAAATCAACTCCTTTAAGATAGACGCTCACAAGATGGAAGAGCTACTTGATGCAAAGGAGCGACTTTGGGTAAATGACACCAAAGGAACGAACATTGATGCTACTAAAGCGGCGGTAAAAAGATACGAGCATAAGCCCATCCATCTCATACTTGGTGGAGTTGATAAGGGCTTAGAGATGGATGAGTTTTTTGAGTTTTTAAAAGGCTTTGATGTAAAAGTGTATAGCATAGGGCAAACGGCAAATAAAATAAAAAGCTATGCGGATAAAACAGGGTTTTACTGCTTGGTTTGCAAAGAGATGAAAAAGGCTGTAGGCGAGATAGATAAGGTCTTAAGTCAAGAAGAAGTTGCCTTGCTTTCACCTGCAACCTCAAGCTTTGATCAGTTTAGCTCCTATAAAGAGCGTGGGGAAGTTTTTGTAAAGTTAGTTAAAGAGATTTAGCTCCACTCGTTTTCTTTGTAGATGCCAAGAATAAGTATGACATCATTTACATCATCGACAAGATAAGGAACAACATAGCCTTTATATAT
>PDWI01006779.1_pt1 | contig 14264 bp, 13 predicted proteins | sample 1430891 | NCBI WGS metagenome assembly PDWI01 (sample SAMN01162508, study PRJNA174530) | Oral metagenome, whole genome shotgun sequencing project. | biome: Marine environment; feature: Marine mammal; material: Swab sample of the gingival sulcus; isolation source: swab sample of gingival sulcus...
TATTGTACTAAACCTCCTATTTAAAATTAAAGTATGGTTTGTCTTCTTTCAATAAAAAAAGATAGACAAAGTCTATCCACGTAAATAAAGTAATACTAAAAATACTACTTGATTTATGAGCCTGAGTCTCTATTGACCATCGGCGAGGTGGATACCTACTTCTTTTAGCTAAATCAGAATAACATAAAATCTATGCTTTGTCAAATAAAAAATGAAATTATACACAAACGTGTATATGCATTGGATAAAAAAGGTGCTATATTATACATATAGATAAGTAATATTTATGTAATATAAAGGAGGGTTCTATGCCAAAAGAGTTTAAGTTTGAAAGGATAGAGAGAGGAGATTCTAAAAATGTTATAAACTTGTTTTTTACTGATAGGATGGCGTATCATCAAGGCGAATACGAGGTAGAAGTCACAGATGTGAGTGGTGACTTTGGAGAGTTTTCTAAGGAGTGGTTTTTGGATAGGGCCAACTATGTGGTAGGTACTACCTCTCAAAAGTTATATGTAAGATATATGGATGGTTCTAGGGCTATAGACTTGGCAGGACTTAGCTTTGAGATGAAGTACAAGGTTAAACAAAGAGATACGATAAACAATATATTAGAAGGAAAAGTGAATATAAGTATTTAATTTTATTTGTTTCATTGAATAGCTAATGATCTAGGAGTATAATAAAGAAGGAAGCAAAAATAGATATGTTTCTCAGTAACCATTAAAGGAGGATTAAATGGGATTAAGAAGTTTTATTAAAGGTCAATTAATTGATGTTATCGAGTTTGCTACTGATGATAAGTCAATTTTAGCACATAAGTTTGATGATAAAGGTAAGCAGATTATGATGGGGGCAAAGCTTACCGTTAGACCTGGACAAAAGGTAGTCTTTGTTAATGAAGGTCAGATTGCTGATGTTTTTGCAGAGGGTTTGTATACTCTTTCTACCAGCAACATGCCTGTGCTTACTAAGTTAAAATCATGGAAATATGGATTTGAAAGTCCTTTCAAAGTAGATATTTATTTCTTCTCAGTGGATGATAAGATAGAGCAACCTTGGGGAACACCTAGCAAGATAGCGATTCGAGATGCTGAGTTTGGTATGCTAAGAGTTGGTGCAAATGGTTACTACAATTACAGGATAACAGAGCCTAGTATCTTCCTTAAAAAGTTAGTGGGTACTGATAGGGAATTCACTGTAGAAGAGTGTAGAAAACAGCTTAATTCTCAGTTTACTATGAGTTTTACAGACTTCTTTGCAGAGTCCAAGATTTCATTATTTGATGCTTATGGTAATATCAAGGAGTTCTCAGAGTTAGTATATAATGATGTAAAAGAAAAGTTCACACCTTTTGGTTTAGAGCTTATCTCCTTTAGTTTAAGAGAGATTAGGATACCGGAGACTGTAGAGCAGGCTATGGATTCAAGAGCTCAGATTGGAGCACTTGGTGGTATGGATATGTATGCTCGTAAGACTATGACAGATTCCATGGCTACAGCTGCTGTAGCTGCTGCTGAAAACGAAGGTGGTGGAAATATGGCAGGCATGGGCATGCAGATGGGAGCAGGAGCTACCATGGGTGTTACTATGGCAGGTATGATGGGCAATATAATGAATGGTGGAAATACTCAGCCACAACAAGCGGCGCCTCAAGCGGCAGCAGCAGGAGCGGCGGCAGCTGCTGTACTTTGTACTAAGTGTGGTGGAAGCGTAACAGGTGGGGCTAAATTCTGTCCATCTTGTGGTAATCCTATGGCAGCTAAGGCTGGCAAGTCTTGCGTTAGCTGTGGAGCAGGCATTGGAGCTAATGTAGCGTTCTGTCCTGAGTGCGGTGCGAAACAGTCAGTAGAAAGACACTGTACTAAGTGTGGAACCAAGGTAGAGCCAGGAGCTAAGTTCTGTCCAAACTGTGGTAATCCACAATAAAGGAAGTAATAAATGGGGGTAGACTAAGGGGAAACTTAAAGTCTGCCCCTTTTAAATAAAACTTGTGTAGTATGGATTTAAAGCATTAGACCAAAACTAATTGAACTAATTTACTTTGCAATAATTGAGTGATTTATGAGGTGGAATATGAGCGGAAAAATAGATGAAGAATTACAAGAATTGATGAGAATGGAAAGAGAAGAGCAGGTAGAGGTAAACAGGCTTAGAAGGGGTATACCTGTAGACGAAGTCACTGATGAAATGATAGAAAAGTCAGGTGAAGTGATCATAGATGAAAGGTATATGGAGAAGTCAAATAGGGGTGAATCTGCCGTTACTAGCGAAGACTTTAATGAGCCTATAAATCAAAAAGAAAGGGCGGCCAAGGTCTGTGACTCGTGTGGAGGTACTCTTAAGTACAAGCCTAGTATAAGATGCCTAGAATGTGTATTTTGTGCAGCGACATATCCTTTAAATTTTACAGCTAATAATATACGTGAGATAGCCATAGATAAGATGGATGACATATTTCAAGAGACTAATTGGGGTGTGGAAACCAAGACTGTGGAATGCCAAAATTGTGGTGGTAAAACTGTAAGTACCACAGATGAAAAAACTATTTTTTGTGCATTTTGTGGTTCTCAACACATAGCAGAGACTGCAGAAAGTGCTGGTGTTAAACCGCAGGGATTGGTACCTTATGAGTTTGATGAAAAGGCAGCTAAAGAGAAGTTTGAATACTGGATTAAGCGCAGATGGCTTTCTCCAAACAAGCTTAAAAAAGTTTTTGAACTCAAGGATTTGGATGGTGTTTACTTCCCTTATTGGACCTTTGATACAGATGCGTATTCTGAGTACACAGTAGAAGTGGGTTTTGACCATGAGGATAAAGATGGAAACGTCACTACTGATTGGAGTTATAGGAGTGGTTCGTATTCCAAGGAGATAGACGATCACTTACTAGTAGCAAGTGAGAGTGAGTATAATAAGTTATTTAAACAGATTGAACCTTTCTTTACTACGGGTGGAGAGGTAGTAGACTATGACTCGACATATTTGGTAGGATATTTAGCTAGAAAATATACAGTAGAGCCTTCTGATGCTTGGTACACAGCTAGAGAAGAGATTGAAGATGAGTTGGCAGATGATATAACTACAGGACTTCCTGGAGATAGATATAGGAGCTTCAATCAAGTTGTTACTTATAGTGATAGTACCTTTAAATACATCATGTTACCTATATATACCATGGTATATGATTATAAGGGTAAGACTTATAATGTTTTGGTTAATGGTCAGACTGGAAAAGTCAGTGGAGATGCTCCTTATAGTTGGGTTAAGATAAGCTTGATAGCTGCACTTATAGCATTTTTAATCTATAAGATATGGCCTTATATGACAGCGTAAAATATATACTTATTTTGTGTTTTATTCGAATTATTTATTAAATATGCTCATGTTTTGAACGCCAGATACCGATTAAATAAGATGAGTGAAATAAAATTCGTAAAAAATACAAAATAAATATATTTTTAAGTGAATAAATAATACTTGTATGATATAATAAAAATGGTAGAAATTTTTGGATAAAGAGATATGATATGAACATTGTTTTGCTAGAACCAGAGATTCCATATAATACCGGCAATATAGGTAGAACTTGTGTTGCTACGGGTACTAAACTCCATTTGATAAGACCGCTAGGCTTTAAGCTTGATAGCAAACTTATCAAGAAGGCAGGGCTCGATTATTGGGATAAATTAGATTTGTATATTTATGATGATTTTGAGGATTTTTTAAATAAAAATAATCATCCTGATATTTTTATGGCTACCACTAAGGCGAAAAAACGTTATGATGACGTTAGATATTATGAAGATGCGTACATAATGTTTGGACCAGAAAGTAGGGGTATACCAGAAGAAATATTGCTTGATTATAAAGAGACTAGTGTTCGCATTCCCATGATTAAGGGGCAGCGTTCCCTGAATCTTAGTAATAGTGTTAGCATCATACTATATGAAGCTTTTAGACAAAATGACTTTTCTAGTTTAGAGCCAGAGGGTGATTTGCATAGGCTTGCATGGGAATAAGTTATGGTTGGAGTTAAAAAGTTTGAACTTAAAAAATTTGAAGAGTTTAGAAAGAGAACGAGGTTTGATATACACCAGACTATACTGTGCTATAAACATATTATAACAAAGAAAGATAGACAGGCACCAAAGGCGCCATTTAAGATAAATATTTTAAACATATCTTATAGTGGTTTGAAGTTAAAAACTAAGAGGGAGCTACATATTGGCGACGTTCTTATGTTTAATCTGCAAGATGGCACCCATGTTAAGCAATTTATGCTTGAGGTGGTATGGTGTAAGTATGATGATGGGGAATTTATAGCTGGTCTTAAATTTATAAACTTAACTAAGGATATGATTTTGTTTTTGAATACCATGATTATAAATCACATTGAAAAACAAAGTAGATTAAAAAAGTACAAATAAAACATTTAGGTGACTGATAATATCATGGCTTTTAAAGTTTTGATTTTAGAGGTTTCCGCAATTACATGAAAGGGGCAAACTATGGAAATTACTGATGTAAGAGTAAGAAGGATTACTCGTGAAGGCAAAATGAAGGCTATCGTATCTATCACTCTTGATAACGAGTTCGTTATCCACGATATCAAGGTTATCGAAGGAGACAAAGGTTTGTTTATAGCTATGCCTAGTAGAAAGTCTGCTGATGGAGAGTTTAGGGATATTGCACACCCTATCAATTCAGAGACTAGAGAACGTATCCAGCGTATCATTTTAGAAAGATACGAAATTATCTCTAATGAAGAAGAAGCTGTAGCAGAAGCAGCAGTAGAGTAAGATGGACGTTATGACATTTTGAAAAAGGCATAGGTAAAGCTAGCTCATATGATGGGCAAAACCTTATGTATGTCTTTTTCGTGTACCCAAAAATATATGTTTTATGTAAATAATTAATAGACTGAGCCTTAAAAATAGAAATTTTATTTTTAGGCTTCTTTTTTAATTATAAAAAGCTTATATTTAGACCTACACTTATTATTTTAGAAAAATTTACATTTATTTTAAATGCAGATAAATAAAACCTTTGACTTGCTTTGATAGTCTGAAAAACTCTAAAAGTGGGCAAGTTGCCCTGTACTTTTATTTTGGAGGGGTATATACTGGATTTATCGACACGAGGGGAGAGTGTTATGGGGATAAATGTGGTGTTCGCAGGTGGGACTGTGGATTATATTAAGGGGCTCAGTTTATTTTTCTTAAAAAATTATAGTACGGATTATGAGGTGATCTTTTTAGAAAATCTAGATAGCTTGATTAGAGATGGTATGTCCTTTTATGAAAATACTTTTTATGTATTAGAGGAAGATTTTTATAAGGATTCTGAAAGTTTTATAAGTAGAGATTCGTCTAGGATTATTATTTTAACTGATAAGATTACATCAGAAAATACAAGTGAAAATCTCTGTATATTTAAGTACCAAAATCTTCTTAATATATGCGATAAGATAGTGGATTTTATAGATGAAAATATGCAAGGAGAACTAGTGTGCAAGGTATCTGATAGGGCGAAATTATACGTTTTTTATTCTCCTGTTTCTAGCTCTGGAAATAGCCTGATAAGTGAAGTTTTTGCATTTTTAAAGGCTGGTCTGGGGAGGCGAGTATTATATATTAGTTTAGATAGTTTTGCTGGTATTCGTTTTGCTGGGAATTCTAAGTTTACAGCTTCTGATTTTTTCTCCAGTATTGATTCTAAGCTTGGTATTTTAGCTGTTTTGAAAAAGACTTGTGCTAGCTATAGGGGGGTGGACTATCTTTTGCCCTTTGATTATGAGCTAGATAAGTCTTGTTTGAGTTTAGAGCTCTTTAAAGACGTGATTAATTATATAGTAGAAAAATCTGACTATGACTATGTCTGCTTGGATTTAAATAGGGCTTATTTTTCCTATGCTTATGGACTTGCGGATATCTGTGAGCGAATGGTGATTAGCATTGGTAATCAAGAAGGAAATGAGGATAAATACCTCAAATTTAATGAAGAAGTAAAAAGAATTTATAAGGGGGAGTACGATGAAAAAACCATAAGTATTTTTAATAAGTTGACTAGGTCTAAACTGTTGATAGACTGCATGTACAGCATAGGATATGATGAAAAAATTTTTAGTATGAGTGTACTAGATGATGCTGTTTTGGGTACAGCGTTTGTAAGGGATATAAGGGGGATTATAGATGGCTGATATATTATATAATGAGCTTTTAGCAAGGGTGAGGCTCAGAGCTTCTTTATCAGAAGAAGTGAGTGATGACTTGATTATTTCTATTATAGATGATGTTATGGGTGAGCTTATCAACGAGGGGTATATTTCTATAGAAAAAAGAAGCGGATATAGGAAGAAGGCTTTTAATGCGATAAGGCGTTTAGATATTTTGCAGGATTTGGTGGAGGACGATAGCATAAGCGAAATCATGATAAATTCTCCGGATGATATATTCATAGAACAAGATGGAGAAATAAGGAAGCTTGCTTATGGATTTGAGTCTTTGGAACGACTTGAGTATGTTATTCAAGCCATGGTGGGTAAGGTAGATAGGACCGTGAATGAAAGTGTGCCCATAGTAGATGCCAGGCTGGAGAATGGCTCTAGGATAAATGTAGTTTTACCACCTATCGCTTTAAATGGACCTACTGTGAGTATCAGGAAGTTTCCTGAAAATCCACTTAGTTTTGATGATATTATAGCGAATAAAACTATTAGCAAGGAAGCCTTAGACCTGCTTATAGATATGGTAAAAGCTAGACAAAATATTTTTATAAGTGGAGGTACGAGTTCTGGAAAGACTACGTTTTTGAATATCTTATCCAATGCTATTCCTCAAGATGAAAGGATAATTACCATAGAGGATTCAGCTGAGTTGAATATAAAGAGTGTGAATAATATAGTGCGTATGGAAACTAGGAATATGAATGTCGAAGGTAAGGGTGAAGTATCTATACGCAAGCTGATAAAGACCTCGCTTAGAATGAGGCCTGATAGGATTATTGTGGGTGAAGTCAGAGGTGGAGAGGTAATAGATATGCTTCAAGCCATGAATACTGGCCACGATGGCTCCTTATCTACTGGGCATGCCAACAGTGCTAGAGATATGCTTACTAGACTAGAGACCATGGTTCTTATGGATATGAATATGCCGATGAGGGCTGTTAGACAGATGATAGCTTCTGGTATAGATGTCATTGTACACCTTGAGAAGCTTTCTGGAGCTAGACGGAGGGTTATGGAAATATCTGAGATAGTGGGTATAGAGAATGATGAGATCGTATTAAATACCCTTTATTCCTATGATAAAAAGTCTGAACTTTTGCTAGGTGAGAGGGAGATGGTAGCGGTATGAAGAGGGAGTTTTTTAAGATAAAGTATCTAAGTAATAAGGAGATTGTGAAGTATTTATCTATAGGTGCCCTATATTATTTTGTCTTATCCTTTGTATTTTTTAGAAGTTTTATTGTTTCTATTATGAGCGTAGTTTTTTCTATATATTACTTAAAGAAATCTGATGTGAAAAAGGGAGTGACAGAGAAGGCTAAACTCAGAGTCCAGTTTAAAGAAGCTATTTATGCCCTTACCTCATCTATAAGTGGAGGTAAATCTATAGAGAGGGCTTTTATAAGTAGTTTGGCTGACCTGCGTAGGGTTTATGATGAGGATGCACTTATAATAATTTATTGGACAGAAATAATAAATAAAATCAGTATAAACATAGCTGTAGAAGATGCGCTTTTGGACTTCGCTAGGGATAGTGAACTAGATGAAATAGAGAATTTTGCTCAGATATTTGCCTTGTCTAAGAGGGTAGGAGGAAATTTGGTAGAGATTATAAAAAATTCTACTTGCATCATCAATGAAAAGATAGAGCTCAATAATGATTTAGCTGTACTAGTAGCTAGCAAGGAATATGAGCAGAGAATACTGAGCTTTATAATACCAGCAATGATATTTTTCTTTAATATATTTTCTCCGGCTTTTTTATCGCCTCTTTATGGTTCATTAAAGGGTAGGTTTGTAATGTCTTTGGCCTTGATGGCATATTTATTTAGTACCTTTATTGGAGAAAGGATAGTGGATATAAGGGTGTAATTATGGAATTTATGTTTTTTCTTACGCTTATTGTTTTCTTAATACTTACATTTTTTCTTAGAAAGAAGAGTGTAAATAAGGATTTAAAATATATATATGGAGATTTATTTTATAGTGGTTTGCCTGATTATTTTAGAAGTAGATTTATTAGTGTTAGTGAAGAGAAGCATTTAAAAGAACTTAGTTCACCCTTTGATTATGAGAGGGAAAGGGAGAAATATGCTAAAGAGAAATTAGGTGTTTTGACTTTAATTTTAATTTTGGGTTTTATTGTCTCCTTACTTTTTGGAGCTGATTACATAGCTGGGGCTAGGATTGATAATGCGCTTTCTAAACCTGCTTACAAAGAGGGGGATAGGAAGGAAAAACTTAAGTACAAGATAAACTATGATGGTGGTAAGGAAGGTGGTTTTTTAGATGTAGAGTTAGAAGAGATGATGAGTGATGAGGAGGTTTTGGAATTTTTAGAGCTTAGGTATGAAGAACTTTTAGGAATTATTTTGGGTGAAGATAATACTGGCTTTGTGATTAGCGAGAACTTGAATTTGATAAATAAGCCTTTTGGTGATAATGATGTCATAGTGAAATATAGTTCTAGAAATGAAGAAATAATAAATGATGCAGGTGAAATATCTAAGGATAATACTAAGGTTGGCGAGGATTATCCTGTTAGCTTCGATATAAGTTTGGAGTATAGGGGGGTGACTTTTCCTGTGAATGTAGACTTTGTTATTAGGCGTAATGCTATTTCCTTGGCTGAGGAAGAAGCTGTATTAAAAGAGCGTATAAGCGAGGTGGGAGCGGAAGTGCTTTTGCCTGGCAAGTTGCTTGAGAGAGATGGAGAGATTACTTGGTATAAAACTAGTGTAGGAGTAGCGTGGTATCAGATTTTTGCAACTTTTTTGATTATATCTATAGCTGTATTTTACCTATATAAAAGGGTGTTGGAAACTAGATTAGAAAGGAGGGAGCATAGTATTTTGTTAGATTTGCCGGATGTAATCAATAAACTTACCCTGCTTATAAAGGCAGGATTTACAGCTAAAAAGGCGTGGCTGATTATTTGTGATGATTATGAGAGGAATAGGACTGTAGCTAGACCTTTATTTGAAGAGATGCTAGTAGCTAGGAATGAGCTTTTAAAAGGTGTGTCTTTTGAAGAGATGTTGCTTGGTTTTGGAGCGGCTTCAGGTAATCATCAGCTTATGAGTATGGTTTCTGTTCTTAGCCAAAATATAAAACGTGGTTCTACCATGCTAATTATGGCTCTTGAACAGATGGGTAAAGAGGCTTGGGATATGAGGATGTACCAAGCGAAGTTAGTAGGTGAGAAGGCTAGTACCAAGTTGCTAATACCACTTGGTATAAGCTTTTTGGTGGTAATTGTGGTTATTATGGCGCCGCTTATGATGAGTATGAATGTTTAAACTTAGGAAAAGAGGAGGAGTTTATGAAGGGTTTATGTTTTAAGATGCTTTTGTTAAAGGAAAGGGTAGTTTCGGGACTTGTTTCTAAATTAAAGGAAAATGAAGGAGCTGGGGTTATAGAAGTGGCTGTAATAATTCTTATACTTATAGGACTTTCTTTGATTTTTAAAGACAAGGTTACAGAACTTTTGGATAGTATTTTTGGAAATATCAATAGTGGCTTGCCTTCACTGTAATGGAGCTTTGAATTATGGAAGTTTTTTTAGAAGATTTTGTAGATTATGAATTAAGTATGCTAAAAAATTGTGAAATAAAGGGTTTGTTGCCTTTTAAGAGTATTAGGGAGGGTCGAGGGCTAAGGCTTATATATGATGATGGCTATTATCCTATACTTTTAAAAGGTGGTGATATAAGTAGATTTATGTGTAATAGGATATTCAAAGTTCTAAGAAGTCTTTATTATAATTTGGGTAATTATCTTTTAGAGCCTCAAAAGTTAGAATTAAGTTTAGATAGTTTGATGATAAATGATGAGGGAGAGGTAGCGTTTATATATTTGCCTGCAAGTGTTGAAGGTGATAATTTTTTTGATAGCTTAGATAAGATGATTCGTGAAATATTATCTCATATGGGAAATGATGAGAGGATTTTAGAGGCTATGCATAAGCTGGGGGTAAATGGTAAACTTGATAAAAACAATGTGGATTATTTCTTTGAATTGTTTAATTCATAGTGTTTTGGCTGTTTATATCTGAAGAGAGATTAAGTTCTTCCTTTTTCTTGCAAAATATCTTAAACTTAGGTAAAATTCTAGGTAATACAGATTTAAGAAGTTTTGAAAGGACTAGAAATGCCTATTTTAGATAAAAGTAATAAAGAAGAAGTGAGAAGATATAATGAGTTTACAGCTAAGGCTCCATATGGGAAGTTATCTCAGGATATCAGGTGGGAGCATGTGAAAAAAGGATGGGAGGGCGACTATGTATACCTTGAAGAAGGTGGTGAAATAGTAGCTGCTCTTTCTGTCCTAAGTATAAAGGCTGTGGATGGTAGATATTTTATGTATGCTAATAGGGGTCCTGTTAGTGACTTTCATAATGTAGAGACTACCAAGAGGCTAATCGCGGAATTGGAGCCTATTATAAAGGAAAGAAATCCCTTTTTACTTAGGATAGATCCTGAGTGTAAGTTTGATGAGGCCTTAGTGGAAGCTTATAGAAAAGAAGGTTTTGTGTTTAGGTCTAGAGAAACTTCTCTTAAATCCTTTATCCAACCTAGGTTTAATATGGTTTTGGACTTGGAAGCTAAGACTGAGGAAGAGGTTCTTATGGACTTCAATTCTAAGACTAGATATAATATTCGTCTTTCGGAGCGCAAGGGGATAAAGACTACATGGGCAAATAGCCAAGAATATATAGATATTTTCTTTGACTTAACTAAGATAATGGCTGAACGTCAGGGGATTACACATAGGCCGAAGGACTATTTTGAGCGTATGCTGGAAGTATATACTGATAATAGAATATATGTTTCATGGTTTGAAGATGAGCCTCTTTCTGCGGCTGTTTCCTTCCCTTATGGGGATAAGCTATGGTATTTATATGGTGCTAGTTCTAATGAAAAAAGAAATCTTATGCCAAATCATAATATGCAGTGGGAGATGATAAGATGGGCTATAGAGCTAGGTAAGAAGTATTATGACTTCGGTGGGGTTTTCCACTTCACCAATGAAGATGGTTTATATAGGTTCAAAAACGGCTTTTGTCATAAGATAGGAGCTACTGAGTGGATAGGTGAATTAGACTTGGTATATGATGATGAGATTTATCAGAAGTTTTTAGGCTAAGGCCTGTAGTTTTAAGGGAAAATAGGGGTTTAAAGTATAAAAAAAGTATAAAACTAATTGACAAGGGTTTTTCCATGTGATAGAATTGTAAAATGCCTAAAATGGAGTTGTGTGCTCATTTCTTAGAGCAAAAAGGTATGAAATAGACTCCTTTTTTGTTATGTAACCATTATTTTTCTACTATATATAGTAGGTTCCGAAATTATGAGGTGATTGTAGTAGCATGGAAAAGAATAGGATTAAACCGATAAGTCTAGGAAAGAGTCTTAGGATGACATATTCCAAAGAAAAAGATGTCATCACTATGCCAAATTTAATTGAGATCCAAAAGAACTCTTATGAATGGTTCTTAAAGGATGGATTAAAAGAGGTGTTTAGAGACATTTCTCCTATAGAAGATTATAGCGAAAATTTAGTATTAAAATTTGAAAGTTATGAGATAAGTGATAAGGTTAAATACAGTATCGAACAGTGCAAAAAAAGAGATGCTACTTATTGCGCGCCTTTAAAAGTCAAGGTTTCACTTTGGAATAAGGAAAAAGAAGAAGGTAAGGAACATGAGATTTTCATGGGTGACCTACCTCTTATGACCGAGACTGGTACCTTCGTTATAAATGGAGCTGAGCGTGTAATCGTTTCTCAGCTTGTGCGTTCTCCAGGAATTTACTATAAGTTAGACCATTATAAGACAGGTAAAGAACTATATTCTGCACAAGTTATTCCTAATAGAGGAGCTTGGCTTGAGTATGAGACAGACCAAAATGATATATTTAGCGTAAGAGTTGACAGAAATAAAAAGGTGCCAATTACTACGCTTATTAGAGCGCTTGGAATCGGTACTAGACAAGAGATAATAGAGCTGTTTGGTGAGGAGCCAAAGATTTTAGCTAGCTTAGAAAAAGACAAGGCTAAGAGCTATGAAAATGGTCTTATAGAACTATATAAGAAGATAAGACCAGGTGAGCCGCCTACAATAGATAGTGCTGAGAAGCTACTTCATAACATGTTCTTTGATGATAGGAGATATGACTTAGCTAAGGTAGGTCGTTATAAGTTCAATAAGAAGCTTTCCTTCGAATTTAGAATAGTAGGTGAAACTTTAGCTCAAAGTGTAGTAGATGCAAATACAGGTGAGGTTTTAGCTGATGAAGGTGAATTTATTACTAGGGAAAAGGCTGTAGAAATTCAAGACGCAGGTGTTCCTTTTGTAGTGCTTAAAAAAGAGGATAGAGAGGTCAAAGTTCTATCTAACCTTGCTGTAAATATAGAAAAATATGTTGACATAGATGCAGAAGAAAATGGCATATTTGAAAGAGTTTACTATCCTGAGTTGATGAGACTTATGGAAGAGTTTGATGGTGATGAACTCATCGAGCAAATAAAAGAGAATACAAATAAACTAGTGCCTAAGCACATTACTTTGGAAGATATACTTTCATCAATAAACTACAATATTCATATGGAATATGGAATTGGTGAAGAGGATGATATCGACCACCTTAGAAACAGAAGAATCAGAGCTGTGGGTGAGCTTTTACAAAACCAGTTTAGAATAGGCCTTTCTAGAATGGAAAGAGTAGTAAAAGAGAGGATGAATATCCAAGATCCAGATGAGATTACTCCACAGTCACTTATAAACATTAGACCTGTGACAGCTTCTATCAAAGAGTTCTTTGGTAGTTCACAGCTTTCACAATTTATGGACCAGACTAATCCACTTGCAGAGCTTACTCATAAGAGGAGACTTTCAGCCCTAGGACCTGGTGGTCTTAGCAGGGATAGAGCGGGATTTGAGGTCCGTGACGTACACGATAGTCACTATGGTAGGATGTGTCCTATCGAGACTCCTGAGGGTCCAAACATCGGTCTTATTAACTCCCTTGCTACTTACGCTAGGATTAATAAGTACGGATTTATTGAGGCTCCTTATAGAAGGGTTGACAAGAGTGGTGACCAGCCAGTGGTTACAGATGAAGTAGAATACATGCCAGCTGATATCGAGTGGAATTACAATATTGCACAGGCAAATGAGCCACTTGATGAAGAAGGACACTTTATACACCAAAACCTACGTGGTCGTCATGGTAAAGAGTTTATCGAAATAGAAGCAAAGAACATAGATTATATGGACGTTACACCAAAGCAGGTATTCTCTGTAGCGACAGCTATGATACCTTTCCTTGAGAACGACGATGCCAACCGTGCCCTAATGGGTTCAAACATGCAACGTCAGGCAGTGCCACTACTTATGACTGATTCATCAATAGTAGGTACTGGTATGGAACACAAGTCAGCTGTTGATTCAGGTGTAGTTGTAGTAGTAAAACCTGAAGAGATAGTAGAAGGCAAGGGTGTAATAAAATCAGTGGATGAGAAGCACTTCGGTGATGGAGTGGTAGAATACGTATCAGCTGATTACATACTTATTAAAAACAAACATGGACAGTCAGATAGATATAACTTGACTAAGTTCCTTCGTTCAAACCAAGGAACTACCATCAACCAAAGACCTATAGTAAATGTAGGTGATGAGGTTAAGGTTGGAGATGTTATAGCTGACGGACCATCTACTCACAATGGTGAAATTGCCCTTGGTAAAAACCCACTTATAGGATTTATGACTTGGGAGGGTTACAACTTCGAGGATGCGATTTTGATTAGTGAAAACTTAGTGAAGGCAGATACCTATACTTCACTACATATAGAAGAATACGAAGCACAGTCCAGAGATACCAAGCTTGGACCAGAGGAAATCACAAGAGAAGTACCTGGTGTGGGTGAGGATGCTCTTAAGGACTTAGATGAAAATGGAATTATTAGAATAGGTGCTGAGATTCGTGCTGGAGACATCTTAGTAGGTAAGGTTACTCCTAAGGGAGAGACTGAGCTT
>PDWI01007210.1_pt1 | contig 14263 bp, 8 predicted proteins | sample 1430891 | NCBI WGS metagenome assembly PDWI01 (sample SAMN01162508, study PRJNA174530) | Oral metagenome, whole genome shotgun sequencing project. | biome: Marine environment; feature: Marine mammal; material: Swab sample of the gingival sulcus; isolation source: swab sample of gingival sulcus...
TTGTGCGGTAGTGGCGGGAGCGCTGTTGGCTTTTTTGTGGTTTAATTTTTATCCGGCGCGCTTTTTTATGGGTGACACCGGTGCATTTGCCTTGGGCGCAACCTTGGGGGTGGTGGCCTTGCTAACCAATTCAGTTTTGGTTTTGCCGCTTATCGTGCCGATTTATGTCTTTGAGTCGCTTTCGGTTTTAATTCAGCTTTTCAGCAAGAAATTTTTCAAGAAGAAAGTTTTTCTGGCGGCACCCATTCATCATCATTTTGAGGCGATTGGTTGGCCGGAAACAAAAGTCACCGTTCGGTTTTGGATTATCAACTTGGTAATCGGCACAATTGGACTTTTAATAGCAATCATCGGAGCGGGTTAATTTAAGCTAATCCTTGCCCCTCTTGTTTTTTGATTTCATGAAACTTTTTTTAGTAAAAATCGGTAAGGCTTTTTCGGCTCTGAAGAGAGACGGTTTTTGGAATGGAGGACGAAGAATTGTGAGCTATCTAGGGCAGTTTATGAAAACACTGGCCACTTCTTTTCGTTCCGGTGATGTTTTGATTATTGCCAGTGGAGTGGGTGACAGTGCCCACTATCGGGCTTTCAATGTGGCGGAGGAGTTGAATTTGAATGAAATTAAAACCGTGGTGACGATGCAAGATAATCCGTTTTTGTCTATCCTTGCCAAGCGTTTTCGAGTTTTCATTTTTCAGCGCACCAAGCGTTTTCGAGTTTTCATTTTTCAGCGCACTATTGTGACACCAACGGTGGAAAGGTTGATTGCGAAAATCAAGCGGCAACAGAAGAAGATTCTTTTCGAGACGGATGATTTGGTGTTCGATGTCAAATTTATGCATGCTACGGATAGTTACAAAAATATGAGCAAGTTTGAAAAGATGCAATATGAAAAGGGTGTGGGCGAGGAAATTCTGGCGGATCCGTATGTGAAGGTTTGTACTACTTCCACTGACTACATCGCTCGGCTTTTGGAAAAAAGAAGCAAAAAAGTATTTGTGGTGCCGAACAAGCTTTGTCAGGCGGAAGTGGCAATCGCCGATGATTTATTGAAAAGGAGAAAGAAAAAAGAGGATGGCTTGGTCAGGCTGGGTTATTTCAGTGGAACAATGAGTCACAATCGAGACTTTGCCACAATCACGGATGCTTTGGTGACGTTATTTGAGAAATATCCGCAGTTGAGATTGGTGTTGGTTGGTTCGCTGGAAACGGAAAACCGGCTCAATCAATTCAAAAATCGGATTGAAAAATTGCCGATGGTCTCTCGGCAAAAACATTATGGCAATATTTTTCAAATAGACATTAACTTAGCGCCGTTGGAATTGGGCGATCCGTTTTGTGAAGCCAAGTCGGAGTTGAAGTTTTTTGAAGCGGGGATTGTGGAAGTGCCGACGGTAGCGGTGGCCAATCAAACTTTTTCCGGTGCGATCACTGACGGAATGGATGGATTTTTGGTGCGTGGCACGGACGAGTGGGTGGAAAAATTGAGTCGGTTGATTGAAAATAAGGGATTAAGAAAATCGATGGGCAAAAAAGCGCGCGCGAAAGCATTGGCAAACTACACCGTGAAAAATGCGCGTAATGAGGAATATTATAATTGGCTGAGGGATTGAGAATGGGCTAGGGTCAGTGAGGAGATAGGGTTTCATGGATTGATTGGTTGGAATAAAGAAAATTGAACGGTTGGAATAAGAAGAAGTTTGGCTCAAAAGTCAAATGAAATTATCACTGGCAGTAAAACCATTTCAGGAAACGCTTGGCGCGAATATGTGCGGACCGGCTTCACTTAAAATTGTTTTCGGATTTTATGGCCTGAAGAAAAGTGAGCAGGAGCTGGCTCGGCTCTGCAAGGTGGACAGCGAGTTGGGAGTGGATGACGAAACTCTCAAGGCGGTGGCTCAAAGTTTCGGGTTTAAAGCGGAGATTGAAAATGAGAGTGACTTTGAGAGCATCGCTCTTTGGCTGAAAAAGGGAGTGCCGGTGATTGTTGATTGGTTCACTCGGGGACGAAGTGATTATTCCGATGAGGCGGTGGCCGATGGGCACTATTCGGTGGTTTGTGGATTAGATGATGAGTATATCTATCTCCAAGATCCGGAAATTGGCGGTAGGCGGAAGTTGAAACGAGATGATTTCATGACAGTGTGGTTTGATTTTAGGGGTAAATTTATCAAACCGGAAGAATTGATCGTGCGACAGTTGATCGCGGTTTATCAATGAAATTAGCTTATTAATTATAATTAAATATCTATGAAAATTGCGATTTTTGGTACCGGTTATGTTGGCTTGGTGGCGGGGGCTTGCTTGGCGGAGTCGGGCAATTCAGTGACTTGTCTGGATGTTGACAAGGAAAAAATTGAGGGACTGAAAAAAGGTAAAATCCCTATTTTTGAGCCCGGCTTGGGAGCAATTGTCAAGCGAAATGCCAAGGACGGGCGCCTTATTTTTTCCACTAATTTAAGCGAAGGAGTTAAGCAGAATGATGTTGTGATGATTGCAGTGGGCACGCCGGCCGGTGAAGGCGGAGAGGCTGATTTGAGAATAGTTTTTTCAGTGGCGGAAACCATCGGAAAAAATATGAATGGTCAAAAAGTAATCATTCAAAAGTCAACCGTGCCCGTGGGAACGGGCAAAAAGATCAAAGCGATTGTTAATGAGCAGTTGAAAAAGAGGAAGAAAGAAATCAAGTTTGCAGTAGTGAGCAATCCTGAATTTTTGAAAGAGGGCAGCGCGGTGAATGATTTCTTGAAGCCAGACCGGATTATTGTCGGTTCCAATCAAGCTTGGGCGGCTGAGATTATGAGAAAGATTTACTCTCCTTTTATGAAAAAAGGTTATCGCTTAATTGAAATGAATAGGGAAAGTGCGGAATTGACTAAGTATGCCGCTAACTCGATGTTGGCGACCAGAATTTCTTTTATTAATTTGGTGGCGCGCTTGGCGGAAAAGGTGGGCGCAGACATCAGCGACATCAGAAGAGGCTTGGGTTCGGATAAGCGCATTGGCAAAGATTTTCTTTATGCGTCGGTTGGCTATGGCGGTTCTTGTTTTCCGAAAGACGTGAAGGCCTTGATTAAGATTTTGGAGGAAAACGAGGTGGACAATGACTTCTTTTGTCAGATTGAAAAAATCAATCATGAACAACGAGAATGGTTTTGGCGAAAGATAGTTAAGTTTTATGGAGATAACTTAAAAGACAAGACTTTGGCTATTTGGGGACTGGCTTTCAAGGCGCAAACTGATGACGTGAGAGATTCGTCGGCGCTCGATATTGTTAATAATGCTTTGGCTGAAGGAGTGAAAGTGAGATTGTTTGACCCTGAGGCGCAAGCTAATTTTCAAAAAGCAATCGGCAAACGAGAGAATGTTTATTATGCTAAAAATCAAACTGATGCCTTGAAAGGCGCTGACGCTCTGGTGATTTTGACTGAATGGATGCAGTTTCGCAGTCCCGATTTCGAACTAATTAAAAAGGAACTTAGTCAACCGGTGATTTTTGACGGCAGAAATCTTTACGATCCCAGTGAGATGAAACAGCAGGGCTTTGAGTATTTTTCAGTTGGGCGACAGCACAGCTAGTTTAGAACATTAATCAAGTGGAAGGTGGGGAATTGGCGTTCTAATAGGCGGACTGTTTTGTTTTATGGGTTGACAGGTAGTTTTTGCTATTTCCTTTTTTCAAATTTTCTTTATAATGGGTTTATGATGAGATTCAATTTTTGTTAGAAAATATCAATGAAACAGCATGAGAACTATCGTCAATTAATTTGGACCTTGGCTAAAACCGATTTCAAGTTGCGCTACCAGGGCTCTATCCTGGGCTATATTTGGGCAATTCTAAGTCCGTTGCTGATGTTTTCGGTTTTGTATGTAGTTTTTTCTTCCATTTTTAATCCGCGCAATCCTGATGGAGTGGACACTTACGCTTTAGAGCTGCTGGTTTCTTTGATGCTTTATAGCTTCTTTTCCGAAGGAACAGGGGCGGGTCTGTCTTCTTTACTATCCAAGTCCAGCTTAGTGACCAAAACCTACATTCCACGTTGGACCATTATTGTGGCATCAACGCTTAATGCAGCGATGGTTTATGGTATGAATTTATTGATTATTGTATTTTTCTTCTCTCTCAAAAAATTTATGCCTGATTGGGAGGCGATTGGATTGTTTGTGCTTTATTCTTTCTTCACTTATATCCTAATTTTGGCATTTAGTTTGTTCACGGCGCCACTTTATGTGAAGTTGCGTGACTTAGCGATGATCTGGGCGGTTCTGTTGCGAGTAATGATGTACACTTCGCCAATTATTTATCCCTTGGATAAATTACCAGCCGAGTATCATAAAATTATCTTGCTAAATCCAATCGCCTTCATTATTCATTTTAATAAGCAGTCGTTATTACATCGTCACTATGCCGAACTTAGTCAGTATTTAATTTTCATAATCATTTTGGTTTCCGGCTTCATCTTCAGTATTTTTATGTATCGCAGGAACAATAAGAAGATTGCGGAGGAAATTTAGTATTTCTTACAAAATCAATGTCAAGGAAAAAAGATATTAGTCAAGAAAAAGATTGGGCGGTTAAAGTGGAGCATATCTCCAAGGAATTTATTATTCCGCATGAGAAAGACGATTCTTTGCGGTCTAAGGCAATTAATTTTTTCAAAAAGAAGGAGTACGATAGATTTAAGGCACTGGACGACATTTCCTTTGAGGTGGAAAAGGGTGAGTTTTTTGGAATTGTCGGGCGCAATGGCAGCGGCAAGTCAACACTTTTGAAGATTCTGGCGGGCATCTACACTCCGGACAGTGGAAAAGTTAAGGTCAATGGAATGGTGTCGCCTTTTCTGGAGCTGGGAATTGGTTTTAATCCCGAGCTTTCGGGGCGCGACAATATTTATCTTAATGCCACTATTTTGGGTTTAAGTAAGCGAGAAATTGATGACAGGTTTGATGAGATTGTGGAGTTTTCTGAAATTGGGAGGTTTATTGATCAAAAAGTGAAGAATTATTCTTCCGGAATGAAATCACGCCTAGCCTTTTCGGTGTCAATTCACAATAGTCGAGAGATTTTGTTGATGGATGAAGTTTTGGCGGTGGGTGATGCCAGGTTTTCTCAGAAATGCTTGGATATCTTCAAAGGCTACAGAAGTCAAGGGCGAACCGTGATTTTGGTCACGCACAGCCTTTCCAATGTGGAAAACTATTGCGATCGAGCGTTGGTTTTGGACCAAAGCAAGCTGCGTGGAGCTGGTGATCCGAAAGAGGTGGTGCAGATGTATAAGAAAATTTTGGGAGTCAAGAAATATGTCGCCAACGAAGCAGAGGGCGTAACCGATTAAATTTAATTTTTAATCTAACTTTATGAAAATCCTTCTGACCGGAGGAGCTGGCTACATCGGCTCTCATACTACGGTTGAACTTTTAAACAGTGGCCACGAGGTTTTTGTGGTTGATAACTTAATTAATTCTCGTCAGCAGACGCTGAAAAGGGCGGAGGAGATTACGGGCAAGAAAGTTCATTTTGAAAGACTTGATTTATTGGATGAGGAGCGATTGGATCAATTTTTTTCAAGACACGAATTTGATGCGGTAATTCATTTTGGCGGTTTGAGGACAGTGGGTGATTCAGTGAGAAAGCCGCTGGAGTATTATCGGAGCAATTTGATCAGCACCCTGAACTTGCTGTCGGCTATGAATAAGTATCAAGTTGATCGCATAATTTTCTCTTCCTCGGCTTCGGTTTATGGTGAGCCTAAGAGCTTTCCGGTTAAGGAGGATTTTCCCTTGGGCGAGGCAACCACTCCTTATGGTCAGACTAAGTTAATGATTGAGAAAATTTTGACCGATTGGCAAAAGGCACATCCGGAAAAAAGAGTTTGTTTGTTGCGCTATTTCAATCCTATTGGAGCGCATCCCAGTGGCAAGATTGGAGAAAATCCGGCCGGCGCTCCCACCAGCTTATTCCCTTTGATTATGCAAGTGGCGGCCGGGCAGAGAAAATCACTCTCGGTTTTGGGAGGGGATTACGACACAGTCGATGGAACGGGGGTGCGTGACTATATTCATGTGGTGGATTTGGCTAAGGGGCACGTGGCAGTCTTGGGAAAGATGGGTGAAATTGATCCGGTGTCGGTCTATAATCTGGGTGCCGGTCGAGGCTACTCGGTCTTGGAGCTAATCAAGGTCTTTGAGAAAGTGACGGGGCGGCAAGTGCCTTATGAGATTATTGCTAAAAGAGAAGGGGATCTGGCGGAGTATTGGGCGGATACGACTAAAGCGGAGGAAGAGTTGGGCTGGAAGGCGGAATTTAGCTTGGAAGATATGTGTCGCGACGGTTGGCGTTGGCAGCAAAACAATTCCTGAGAATATTTTTTCGGAGAGCAGTTGATTTATTTTTTGTCTTGCCAAAATAAACCGATTTAAAGGAGTCTTTGCTTTAAATGAATTGGGCTAGTTTAAAATAGTATTATGCCAAAAATTTCTGTCATTATTCCTAGCTATAATTGCAAGGAATATCTTGGGCGGGCGATTGATTCGGTTTTAGACCAATCATTTTCTGATTTTGAAATTATTGTTGTTGATGATGCGTCGACTGATGGTTCGGCAGAGTTGTTGCATCAAAAATATGGACAGAACGAAAAGGTCACTATTTTGGTTAATGAAAAGAACAAGAAGTTGGGTGCGGCTCGCAATCGGGGGCTGGACATTGCCAAAGGTGAGTATATTTTCTTTCTGGACGCGGATGATTGGCTGGAGCAAAAGTGTTTTGCGGAGTTGCTGACATTAGCGGAAAAAGAGCAGGCAGATGTGGTTGGCTGTGGTATTAACATTGTTGCTGAGGGAGAAAATCCTATGCAGTCTCATGGTGAAGTTGCTTATTATGCCAAGAGGGATGATATTATCCAAGGCTTCATTGATGGTACTATTCGGGAAGTGGTGTGGAATAAATTGTATCACAGAAGTGTCATTGAGAAAGGCGCTATACAGTTTATCGAGCCACATTTTCATGAAGACCACATTTTTACTTTTAAAATTTTGCACTCTTGTAAAAAGTATGTTTCAACAAACAGGGCTTATCATAATTATTTCCAGAGGGATAATTCAATTGTTAATCAAAAGAAAACGGATTTTCATTTAGAGTCATATTTTCGTTTTATAGTAGATGGCTTTAGCTTTTTATCCAATATTGATTTTGAAGAAGACAGTCCTATTAGAAAAAAATATGAGACAGTTGTCTTGTTAAAGTTTGTTGTGCCATTTATTAAAAGGACAAGAAAATATTTCGGTGATTTTTCTAAATCAGATGATGCAAAATTTTTAGATTGTGCAAAGAAGATGCTTACTGCAAGAGATTCTGATTTTTATAACCCCCTTCTGGTTCTTGTAAAAAACAATGAAATTACCGAGGAAGATATCTTCGCCTTTTTGAAGCATGCGCTTATTACAAGAGAGCAGCTGAAGAATGTGGCTAATGGCAAGGTAGCTGGTAGGGAAGAATTTTTATATACCGTTGTTTCTCCCGTGAAGAATCATCAGGCATATTTGGATAATTATCTTGAAAGTTTGACAGGGCAAACTCTGGGCTTCAGGGAAAAGATTAAAGTGATTTTAGTTGATTATGGCTCTACTGATGATTCGGAGAAGATGATTAAGTGCTGGCAAAGAGCATACCCCAATAATATCAGTTACATTAAAATTAAAGGTGGCAGTCGAGCAGAAGCTAAAAATTTCGGTTTGCAGTCAGTGGACACAGAGTGGGTAACCTTCATTAGCCCAGGTGATTCCGTGGCTATGGATTATTTTGAAAAAGTAACTGTATTCAAAATCAAGCAGGAAGAACAGGACATATGTTTGATGACAGGCAGACCTTTGTTTTTCAACAGGAGATTTCATACCGCACAAGATGTACATCCTCTAAAATTGTTTTTTGAGCAGGATCATTTAGTGCAAGCTAATGAATTGGAAGGCAAATTCCCATTTTCAGCTGAGAACTCTTTTTTCTTGGTGGATGCTTTAAGAAAACAACAACTAGATTTTGACGAATCGACAGGCGAATTTTTTGAAGACCTGCACTTTATTGGTAAGTTTTTGCTACTTAATGGGAAAAGAAAAGTCGCTTTTTTGTCAGGTGCCGAATATTATTTTCGTGATAGTGACTCAGTTGGTCAATTAAAGACTATCTTTGAGAAAAAAAGCTGCTTAAGTGATTTTTTGAAAAATGGTTGTTTGAATCTTCTTTCTTTTTCTAAAAAGAAAAGAGGGGAGGTTCCAAAATGCATTCAGCAAATGGTTGTTTACAAGATATTTATTTTGTTGCGTTTTTTGCTTAAGCAACCAATGCAGGAGACTTATTTTTCAAGAAAAGAAAAGGTTGACTATCTTAAATTATTTAAAGAGGTTGGAATCTTTTTGGATAATAAACTTATTGCACAATTCAGCTTGGCGGGTTGTTGGCTCTATTTCAGAGTTGCCTTAATGAGTCTTTTGAAAAATGAGGATTTAGCGGTGAATGTAGTGGTGGTTGATAGGTATGACGAAGAAAGAGAACAATTGAGAGCGAAATTCTTTTCTTATGATTCAAAAAGACTTAAACTTTTTTCTGAGAAAGACAGTTTAAACTTTAGTTACCAAAAAACTAAAGTCAGCAAGGTCTTCGGTAAGGTTATTTTGAGGGAGGATATTTTCTGGATTGCAACAAGCAACATTTCATTGCTGAAAATGAAAATAGGGGATAAATGGATTGATTTTTCTGTTAATGGAAAATATTTTCCCAAGGAGCTGCCTGTCAAAGATGCTATTAGGGAGCTGGCTTTTAAAATAGATAAGAAAAATCTACCTTCGGAGGTTAACGCTAGGCGTGCTTTTTACCAGCAATCCCAGTGGCAAAAAAAGTATGGTGGTGCATGGCTTTTGATTGATAGTGACGAGGAAGCAGGGGGTTCGGCAGAACAATTATATCGTTACATCAAAAAGAAACATCTTGAAATAAAACCATTTTTTGTTCTGAGGAGAGACGCTGAGGATTGGAATCGTTTGAAGGAAGATGGTTTTAATCTGATTGCCTTTGGTTCCGTTGAACATAGTGTGGCATTTTTGCACTGTCGCCATATTATTTTTTCTCAAGTCCAATCTCGGATGGCTAATTATCTACCCAAGGCGTATTATGGTGATTTAGTTCATGTAAAGAAGACTTTTTTGTGTGATAAGTTTGATGCAGATTCCGATTTTCTTCAATTGGATAGTTTAATGCCTGATTGCATTGTGGTAAATTCAAGGGCGGCATACAATGTTTTCGCTTCCGCTGAAGGCCTGTTCTCATTTACGGCCAAGGAAATGGTTTTGGCGGAATTGTTCACGGAAGAAAAAGATAATAAGGAGATAGATTTTGCTAATTACCAACAAAAAATATTTAACGCGATTAAAAATTTGGAGGGCATTGAATTGCAAGCGGATAAAGAATTGCAGTTTTTAATTGAGCAAAAAGATAGCTGGCTGGAGGAATTAGCGACTAAGCGAAAACAGGCAAGTAAAAAACCTGATTTTTCGGTGATTGTAGCTTGCTATAATGCGGGAGAGAATTTGAAAAAGACAATCGCTTCTATCTTAGCTCAAACTCATCAAAATTTTGAGTTGATTGTAGTGGATGATGCGTCAACTGATGAGAAAACAATTGCCGCTTTAGGAGAGATTGAAAACTATTGCACGGTTTTGCGCTTAAAGAAAAATGGTGGACCGGCCAAGGCCCGCAATCTCGGTATTAGTAACGCTAAGGGGAGGTATATTATTTACATTGACTCGGATGATTTAGTCTCTCAATTCTACTTAGAAAAAGCTCACATCGCCTTTGAAAGCAATAAAAAACTGGGGGTTGTTGCGCCCTCATTACGACTATTCGGTGATTTTGACGGTTTCTATAACCCATTGGAGCATTTTTCTATACAAGAACTTCTGGCCTCCGATCGGTTACCAGGTCAATCATGTTTTAGGAGAGAAATTTATGATGCAGTGGGTGGCTATGATGAGAATTTACGAACGCATGAGGATTGGGATTTCTGGATTAAGGTTTTTTCCGAATTCCCTGAAACTGAAGTTGTGGTATTGCCGGAGAAGTTATATTTTTATCAAATCCACGGCAAGTCATCTTCTCAGTCTTTGGATAAATTGAAAATGAAAAAAGCAATGAGTTATCTTTTTTCTAAGCACTCCTGTTTGTATGAGAGTTTTGGTAAGGAGATTGTTTCAATTCTACACGCTCAAAACACATTAAGCAGATTTGATGGAAGGGACAAGTTGGTGCAAGTAGAAAAATTAAGACAAGACAATCTCCATTTGCAACAAGTTATCAGTGATAAAGCTGAGCAGGTTGTTGTAAAAAATAGACAGATGGCTTGGCAAAAAAATAATTTAGAAGACAAGGATAATGAGTTAGCAGCAGAACGGCGGCGGCTAGAAGCTCAAGAGAGGGTTTTGCATTTGAAAGAAAGGCAAATTTATGATTTAATTATTGCTAGGGATGACTTATTGAGCTCAAAATCATTTCGTTTGGGTAGTTTATTCTTTCGTTCAATTAAGCATCCCTGGAAGTTAATCACTTTTCCTATCAATTTAATTAGATTATTTTTGGACAAATGAAGATAGCGTATATATCAAGAGGTAAGAAAAAAATTTCATTTTCAATTCAACTTGACTCAGAGGAGGATATTTTTGCGGTCGGTCAAGGCAATAGTAAAGTGGAGCTTGTTGGTAACACTTTTTCTTTTGAATTACCTTTTGCGGTTAAAAAGATTCATTCTGATTTAGTGGCACTTTCTCTTCTGACAATTGTGCTCCCTTGGATTAAAGAGAGGGTTACTTTTCCGGAAAAGGTTAGCCTTACTTTTGCCGAAAAAGTCAAGCAGATTTTTGGGGTAGTTGTTGAAAATGCTGATGAATCAATCGCTCCGAGGAGTTTTGGCAAGATTGACGCAGTTTCTTTCAGCGGTGGGGTTGATTCAGTCGCTACTTCTTGTCTTTTGCCGGATGATCATATTAAAGTTATGTTTCTAAGGAGTGATCATTCAATCATTGATTGCAAGAATGTTAACTATTCCGTTAAGGCTCAAAAGCAAGTCTCGGATCATTTTGAAAATTCATACTATGTTAAATCGGACTTAGAGCACATCGTTGGTCCCTATCCTCAATATCCAACTTGGGTGACAATTGCATCACCTTGTTTTCTTTTGGCAGATCATTTCAATTTTAAAAGCGTTAATTTTGGCAGTATTGTGGGTTCGTCTGATATTAAAAATGGAGGCAAATACAAAAAACACCTAAATCCAAATGCGGATTGGAAAGAGTTATTTTTGGCAGTGGGAATTTATTTGAGTAAGCCTGTATCTGCTGTTACGGAAATCGGGACATCTACCATTGTCAAAAAGGCGGGATTAAATGAGGTGGCCACCTCTTGCCAGTTTGGTACCATGGACAATCCTTGTATGAAGTGTTTTAAGTGCTTTAGGAAATACTTGATGAGCTCAGCGGTAAGCAATGCAAAGTTGGACAAAAAAATAATAGATAATTTTATTAAACTCAGGGCAGTGCAGGACTACTTCTTATCAAGTCCACCTGTTTATTTTCAACATATTCTAATGTATGCCTTTACTCAGCTTGATTGCGGTAAGCAGTCTGAGGCATTCCAATTATTCAGAGAAAAAGTTTTGCTAACGGGTCTTTCTGTAAAATGGTGTGAAAAATCATATAATAAAGCGCTTGATCGTTATGTTCCCGAAGATAAGTTGAGGGATTTTATTGTGAATAAGCTCAGGGGGTTTTTGCCCCCGATGGATAAGCGAAGCGAGGAAATTTTTGAAAATTGGGACTTATACAAAGCATATGGCGATCAGGAAATAAAAAATCAGGTCAATGATATTAATCAAAAAATTAAGACGATTTTTGAAAAACAGTTTAATTACCAAGATGATAATTCCAGCAAAAAATCAGAAGATGCCTCTGCTTTTAATTACTCTTTAGACAAGGAAATAGCACTTTCTTTTAAGAAGAAAAGTATTGATAAGGAAATTTTTCAGGACAAAATTAAGGATATTATTTATTACGGAAAAATTCCTTCAAGACCTAAAATTTCAGTGATGATTGTTACTTATGGAGACAATAAAGAGGTCATTCGTTGCATTAAATCAATTACTCATCAAAGATATCAAGACTACGAAATTATTGTTTTTGACAATGGTCTCAATCAGGACATTGTTTCAAGGATCAAGCAATTTAACCTTATGCATATCATCGCCAAGGACAATTTTGGGCCATCGGTCGGTAGAAATGTAGCAGCATGCTATGCCAAAGGAGAGCTGCTAGTGAGCATTGACGATGATGGTTATGTGGATGAGGATTATTTGGAAAATGCCTGGAAATTAATGCAGGATAAGGAAATTGTAGCAGCACGCGGCAAGGTTGTTCAAATTGATGAAGATAATGACAAGGAGTTTCAGCCGGCACACTATGATTTAGGAGAAAAACAAATTCCTAGTCTTATTGACATTGAAGGTAATACGGTTTTTAGGAGGGAGGATTTCTTGAGGGTTGGTGGCATGGAAGAAGAACTGTATGGGCATGAGGGAGTTGTCTTGCACTATCGCATGGTTGAATTCTATGGCTATGCTAGGAATAGCTTTGTTTATGACCCTTCCTTATTGTTGCATCATGATTATCATTTCAGTTTAGGCGGATTGGAAAAAAAAACCAGCAGATACTCTGTGTTGAGTTACAAAATAAGGAATAAATATCCCCTGATGAGATACCTCACTGATTACTACCGAGAAATTAAGGAGGGAGTAAAGTTAAGAAATAAGCCGGGGCCAGAGAGTAGCACACAAAAACTTTTAAAAGAGATTACTTCCAAAGTAAATATTGATTTTCAGGAGCAATTAAAGAAAGGAGGCGAACAAAAGGGAGGTGACAGGAAAAAATATTGTCAAGTGCTGAAGCCATATTTTTCTGTAATTATTCCGTGCTATAATCTTGGCGATCTTTTACCTAAGGCGATTAACTCTGTTTTTGCTCAGACACTAGAAAATATTGAAGTAATCGTGGTGGATGATTGTTCGCAGAAGAGGGAAACTAAAAAAGTCTTGAATAGGCTGGAAAGGGAGCAAGAAGTAAAAGTGATTCGTCTGAAGGAGAATAGCGGCGTGTCGGTAGCGAGAAATACTGGCATTGAGAGCGCAAAGGGAAGATATATTCTTTGTTTAGATGCCGATGACTATATTGAGTCAACCTATCTGGAAAAGGCTTTTAATATTTTTGAGTCTGACAATAGCGTGGGAATTGTCAGCTGTTGGTTGAAGACTTTTGGCATATTTACTCAGGAGTGGAAGCCATTGGATGGAATAGAAATCAAGCGAGCATTAATTAATTCTCCGGTGCACACGGCATCCTGTTTTCGTAAGGCAGATTGGGAAAGGGGTGGTATTTATGATGCAAATTTGAGAGGCAAAGAAGACTGGGATCATTGGCTTAGAATAATGAAGATTAGACCAAAAGTTCGTGTTATCCCCGAATTCCTTTTTAACTATTATGTGCGAGCTGGATCGAAAGTGGAAACCTCTAATAAAAATGCTATTCAGTTGCTTTCTCGGATTATTGAAAATCATAGGGAGCTCTATGAGAAAAATTACTCTTATGTTATTACGCGTCAGCACAAGCATTTTGCTGATAGTGTTAATCGGCAAAGAGAGGGGGGCTGTGCACAGGGGGGTAGCGCACAAATGATTGAAAGATTAGAAAGAGAATTGAATCTAGTTAAAAGTTCCAAATTCTGGAAGATTCGGTCTATTTATCTAAAATTAAAACACTATTTTATCTTCATCTTCTTGAATCCAGGAAAGTTTTTTAAAAGGATTTTAGTTAAATCTTCAAAAGGATGAATTCTTTTTGACTATTATGTTTAAAAAACCTAAAATCGCTTATCTTCTAATCGACATCAATATATCCGGTGGGGCGGCGGTGGCTTTGCAGCACGCCAATCGTTTGAAAAAGCGTGGCTATGATGTGACGATTGTTAATTTGAATACCAGAGTAGAACCAGAAATTGATTGGTTTAAGTGTGATGTCCCTATTTATAACTGGGATCCTAACCGAGAAGAATTTCCGGTGAAGAAGGTGGACATTGCCATTGCTACTCATTTTTCCACGGCCGCCATTGTTAAGGAGAAAATTAAGGCGAAACGGAAACTTTACTTTGTCCAATCCGATGAACGACGCTTTGATTTGA
>PDWI01006780.1_pt1 | contig 14260 bp, 10 predicted proteins | sample 1430891 | NCBI WGS metagenome assembly PDWI01 (sample SAMN01162508, study PRJNA174530) | Oral metagenome, whole genome shotgun sequencing project. | biome: Marine environment; feature: Marine mammal; material: Swab sample of the gingival sulcus; isolation source: swab sample of gingival sulcus...
GGTTTTATCGACACCCAGGCACAGCCCACAACGAGAATTAAAAAATCTGAGTGAATTACACAGACTTTCTGATAAAAAATAATATTCCCTGTTACATATTTGTATGTCTTGTGCCCAAGCCTGCCAGGTTGGCAAAGACGATATAGTTGGTGGTGAAGCTTTATCAACGACCCAAAAGGTATTGAAAATTTTAAAACACTCTGGTCCTTCAACGAGGTCTGCCTGTGACAAACAATAAAAGAACCCAATGCGTTTGCATCAGTCTTGCAACTAACAGCAAACAGGAGTAAACATGCCCCCTTATTCATCCCCTGCAAAAAAGACTAATATATATGATTTTCTGGCCCTGAAAAGCAGTACAGTCGGTGTGTTTGCCATGGTAATACTTGTGGGTATGGGAGAGCGCATGGCCGAACGTTTTCTGCCCATCTATATTCTGGCGTTGGGGGGAGGAACATTGGCAGTTGGACTGCTCCAGGCCATGGATAATTTTCTGTCAGCCATGTATAGTTATCCCGGCGGCTACCTGGCCGACAGGATTGGTACCAAAAAATCGCTGTTTATTTTTAATCTTCTAGCCATGGCAGGATTTGCCATGGTGGTTCTGATTCCCGCCTGGCAGGCCGTGTTGTGTGGCGCGATATTTTTTATCTCCTGGTCTGCTATCTCCCTTCCAGCGACCATGAGTTTAATTTACAGGGTACTGCCGCACAATAAGCGCACCATGGGGGCCAGCCTCCATGCCCTCACCGGCCGTATTCCCATGGCACTGGGGCCCTTGATCGGGGGAATTTTTATCCATTTGTGGGGCGAACAAACTGGTGTAAGGGTGGCATTTGGCGGGGCCTTTCTTTTAGCGGCACTGGCCATATGGTTTCAGCAGGTGATGATTGAAGCTGATCCCAAGTTCGGCGGATCCAACGAAGATGGTGACGAATCAGATACCTGTGAACTGGTCCCAGAAAAAAATCCAGTTAAGCTCTTCCAGATGATGAATCCTGCCATGAAACGGCTGCTGATATCCGATATTCTTATCCGATTCTGCGAGCAAATTCCCTGTGCCTTTGTGGTCATCTGGTGTATGAAGGCCATATCCCAGCCAGTATCGGCATTTCAATTTGGCATCCTCACCACTGTTGAGATGGTAACGGCCATCCTCATTTATATTCCCGTGGCCTGGCTTGCGGATAGTACCACCAAAAAGCCCTTTGTGCTGATGACCTTTGTATTTTTTACCCTTTTTCCCTTGGGTCTGCTGTACAGCCAGAGTTTTGAATGGCTCGTATTGGCGTTTATTCTAAGGGGACTCAAGGAGTTTGGAGAGCCTACCCGAAAGGCCTTGATCATGGATCTGGCGCCGGATCACTGTCGGGCTGCCATGTTTGGCCTCTATTATTTAATTCGGGATCTATTTGTATCTGCCGCCGCCTTGGGCGGAGCATTTTTATGGCAGATCAGCCCTGAAACCAATTTATGGACGGCCTTTGCCTTTGGCGTCGTCGGTTCCCTTGGATTTGCCCTGTTTGGCAGCGACATTGCCCCGTCAACCCTACCAGGACGTCCCGAAAGTGATTCTGACCGTTGAATTCAACGGATCCATTTTAAATTAAAGGGTCTACGAGAAATACGGCCGTGGCGGTCAGGCCAATTTGCTTCTTTTTTAAATAATTTTTTTCAGCACGCGCGGACAGATAATTGTAGATCAGGGGACGCAATTCAGACGCCGGACGTCCACTGACCCGGGTAAAAAATGCCAGCTGATTGTCCAACTCTTTTTCCAACGGGATATTTTGATCCCATTCCACCCGGTCAAAACAGACATCCGGGAACAGCCCCCGGGAAAATAAAATATTGATTTTGTAAAGAATGCTCTGGGGGTTATCATCTAAAGGCCGATTCATGATTTTTTCCCAAAGCGCCATGAGAATCGGGTGCTGACGACGGGCTGCCCACCCACGCACGGCACACCCTTTGGATGCGCATTGAATCATCTTGTCAAAGGCCTGAGGCGTGGCAACCCCTGGGGACATAAACGCAACCACCAAATCAAACGCTTTTTCCCATGCCCGAGAAACAATATCCACCTTATGCCAGTCTTCGTGCATCAAGGTAATTTTATCATTCAATTCGGGCGGCATATCTTCACGGAGACGGTCGAGCATCCCCTGGGAAAAATCCATGGCCGTTACTATGGCGCCATGCTGGGCCAGTGCAAGCGTCATAAGGCCGGTTCCACATCCGATATCCAGTACCCTCACCCCTTCAAACAAAAGGCCTTTGGATTCAAGTAGTTCTAAAATTTTTTTCATACGCCGATCCCGTAATTCCTTGGGATTGGTGTTGTATGTGGCCGATGCTTTGTCCCAGTATTCAGGCGTTGAAAACCCTTTGTGTACAGCGTATGTATCGCCCTGCTTATCCCCGATCCAGGCATCAATCCAGAACCTGTCGTTAAACACCTTGTCCATTTATACTGTTGGTTCCTTACATTTGGATCATTAAGTTTAATTGCACAAAAACTAGTTAGGGGCCATGGGGATGCCCTTACGCCCCAGGCCCTGAAATGGATGTATCGGATTTGAACAGACCAATCACATCGGTCATCACCACATACAATGCCGGGACAAAAACCAGGGTCAACAAGGTGGCGGCGACCAGCCCAAAACTCAGACTCACGGCCATGGGAATGAGAAACTTAGCCTGAAAACTGGTTTCTGTCAACAAGGGTGCCAATCCTGCCACGGTGGTGACTGAGGTCAACAGTACTGGACGAAACCGGTCCTTTCCAGCATCCATCACCGATTCAAATAAAGGCTGGCCTTCCCTGTAACTGGTATTGATAAAATCGATAAGAATCAGAGAGTCGTTGACCACGATACCCGATAATGCAACGATACCAAAAATTGAAATCATGGTGATATCGATTCCCATCATGTAATGCCCCACAATAGCACCAATCAGGCCAAACGGAATCGCCGCCATGATAATCAGGGGCTGAACATAGGATCGAAACTGGCTGGCCAAGAGCACGAACATGATCATCGCCGCCACAGGAAAGGTTCTAAATAAGCTGTCAATGGATTCCTTGGACCGCTTGGCCTGACCTTCCAGATCATATTTTACGCCTGGATACCGTTGAATCAAACCAGAAAGGTAATTTTTTTCAAGATCAGACACAATATTTCTGGCATTGGCCACATCTTCATCTACATCAGAAATCACGGTGATCACCCGATGACGGTCCACCCGGTGGACGGTGGAATATCCCCTGCCAGTCTCTATGCGGGCCACCTGATTTAACGGAATATCCCTGCCGTCCCGGGTGCGGATTCGCAGTTCGTCGATGCTGGCCTCGGTTTCACGCTCGGCCTGGGAATATCGGACCATCACCTTGATATCATCCTTTCCCCGCTGCACTTTAAAGACCTCATCTCCATAATAGGCTTGACGGATCTGACTGGCAATATCGGCCATGGTCACACCAAGATTCTCTGCGCCGGGCTTGATGAAAACCTGTTTTTCCATTTTTCCAGGCCTGAAATCATCAGTGATATCATAGGTACCAGGATACTTAGCGATTTCGTTTTTCAATTCCTGTGCCGCAGCCTCTAGCCGATTAAAATCACTGCCCATCAGACGAATCTCAATAGGATTCCCGCCAGGACCGCCGCCAATAATATTAAAGGTGAGTTGCTCGGTACCCAGCACATCACCGACAAATTCCCGCCACTTTGCAGCCACCTGAGATGCGGAAATATCTGGCCGCATCCCCGAGGGCTGAATCTCGATCCAAGCTTCCCCGCAATGACCACCATATACTGGCGGTTTCCAGTCCCGCCGTGGGATACTTCCCACCAGCGAGAAAGTGTTGATCACAAGATCCTCACCATTTTTCACCCGGTCTCTGAAATAATCATTGAGTTCAAATGCCCCTTTCTCAATCTGTTTGATGGTTTGTTCAGTGGTAGAAAACGGCGTACCTAAAGGATAAATGGTCTCTGAAATGATCCAATCAGAGTCGGTTTTGGGCATAAATGTAAAAGGAACATGTCCCCCAGCAACGAGACCAATACACACCATGAGGCATCCGACGGCAAAAGAAAGGGTAAAATACCGATTTTTAACACAATAGGCAAGCAGGGGCAGGTAAAGCCGGTGAATACTAAAATTAAGCAATTGTTCCATCCATCTGCGCAGGCTGCTGTGGATAAAGGAGATATCGTTTCTCAGCCACTGGAAGGTCAAGATGGCACGAAAACGACCAACCTTCCGGGGCAGTGCAAATGGGGCCAGAGACCCTTCTAAGTGGGCGGGCAAAATAAAGAAGGCCTCCATCAGTGAAATTACCAGAATACAGATCACAGCCTGGGGCATAATCGCTATAAACTTGCCCATAAGACCTGCAATAAACATCAGTGGGGTAAACGCAACAATAGTCGTGGTGACAGCCATCACCACGGGCCATCCGATCTGTTCCATGGAATCGATCACTGCCTGTTTGGAAGATTTGCCCAAAGAATAATGGTAATAAACATTCTCTCCCACGATGATGGCATCGTCCACCAGTATCCCCAGCGTCATGATAAACCCGAACATGGACAACATGTTGATGGACGCATCTATATACGCAAGCACCAGAAAAGCCCCCATAAACGTTATGGGAATGCCTGTGGCCACCCAGAATGCCAACCCCAGATTCAAAAACAGGGCAAGCACCACAAACACCAGAACAAATCCCTGAAGACCGTTTTTAAGCAACAGGTCAATACGATCTTGAACCAGATCGGATAAGTTATACCAATGGCCCAGGGAAACTCCTTTGGGCATATTGTCTTGGTTGGCTTTCAGGTATTCAAGTACCCGTTTGGAAATGGTAATGATATCCTGGGATGCGGTACGCTTGACCAGCACCATGACAGCAGGTTTACCGTTAAACCGAGGCTTGATATCTGTGTCTTCAAATCCGTCTTTTATTGAGGCCACATCCCCCAGTCGAATCAGGGTGCCATCTTCCAAGGTCACCAGGGGAATCTGCTCAAATTCCTCCCCTGTATATTTTTTCCCCTTGGCCCGAACCAAAAACTCTCCGCCTTCGGTCTTGATCTTCCCCCCAGGCAGCTCCAAACTTCCGGTTTTCAGCGCGGTCACCACACGATCAAAGGAAAGATTGTAAGTCCGAAGGGCGTGCTCAGAGACTTCCACAGAAATCTCAAACTCTCGAACCCCAACCAGATCGGCTTGGGAAATTTCATCGGTCTCCACCAGATCATTTCGAATTTTTTCAGCGGTATCCCTAAGTATCCGCTCATCCACATCACCATAAACGGCCACATAGACTGCCGGTTCATCATTTTTGATTTCAATGATCATGGGATCTTCTGCGGCTTCGGGAAAAGAATCAATCAGATCAATCTCTGTCCTCACAGAATCTAGGGTTTCATTGATATCCGTGCCAGCAGCCAGCTCCAGGTTCACTGCACCCCGCCCCTCAATGGCAGTGGAATACATGGTTTTTACACCATCAATGCTTTTGAGCTGTTCCTCAATCTTTACGCAGATCCCCTCTTCTACCTCCTCAGGGGTAGCCCCGGGATATACGACAGAAATATCAATCATATCCAGGGAAAACTGAGGAAACATCTCCCGCTTCATATTCACGGCGGTGAAATAGCCGGCAACGATGAGAAAGACCATAACCAGATTAACGGTGACCCGGTGCTCGACCGACCATTGCCCCAGGATCTTCATGCTTATTGACCTCCTGTTTTGACCTTCACTGCCATCCCCTCTCTGGCACCAGGCAGGGGTGACGTGATAATCTGGTCTCCAGGCTTGAGCCCAGAGCGGATAAACACATTATTCTCAAATTTTCTAAACGGGATCACGGGGCGGATCTCCAATTTACCTTCCCGAACGATATACAAGGTGTTATCTGCTTGCAGAAGGTAACGCGGGACTATAAATAAGCCATCTACCACTTCTCCAAAAATCCGGCAGCGAACAAAGGTTCCCGGTTTGAGGGTTGCTAAGGGGCCGGCGGACAGGTTCAAATGACCAAACTCCCCTTCAACAATGGGTGCCATCTGAACGGGACCGATCTCAACGGTCATGGGAAGTGTTCTGGTTTTTTCGTCAATATTGGCCTTTACCCGAGCCACCCGGGCCGTCCATACAAGACTTTCCCCCTCTTCCAGATTCGCAATAGACACCTCAACCGAGGGCATATTTCCAGTATCAAATACTTTCTGTAACCACTTAATCTGCTCAATAGGAATACTCACATCCACATTTAAGGCATCTGATTCATACACAGCCCCAAGCACCTGGCCGGGATTCACAAACTCACCCAGCTCTGCCGTTTTAGACAAAACAAACCCATTAAACCCTGCACGTATTTCAGATTTTTCAAGCACCAGATCGGCCTTGGCTAAATCATTGCGTGCTGCAGCCAGGGCGGCTTTTTTCAAAGCAGTACGGGAAGGAATCAAGGCCAGTCCATTCTCCACAGACTGAAACTGACTGCGAGCGGCGAGGTATTGCTGCTCCACCCGGTCCAACATTGTTTTTGATGCAAATTGATTTTTACTTAGCGCTCGGACCCGCTCCAGTTCTTTAAAGCTAAGTGCCATGTTATTTCGGGCAAGATCGGCATCGGCCTTAAGGTTTTCAATTTCGCGAGACAACAATTTGAGATCTGCCCGTGCCTGCGCCAAGCGGACTGCCGCTTGTTCTCGATCTAACCGAAAGCTGCGCTGGTCAATACGAATAAGAATATCACCCGCTTCAACTTTCTCACCCGCCTGGAAAACGGGATTCAGATATGCAATACGGCCGCCCACTTCAGCGGCGAGATTGACTCGAGTTCTGGGCACCACAGTACCATAGGCCTCCACCACCATGGTCTGGGTCTGGGGTTGAACAGTGGTGACCGTCACCCCAGGTGCAGCAATTTCAAATACCTTTTTATCTGGAGCCTGCTTTGACGTGATCAACCAATACGCCGCCAAACATGCAAGCCCTAAGACGACGACGACTCGTGCCAGCCTAAAAAAAAATGAACCCATATTGAACCGCCTCTAATACATATAATCGTGTATTGAATCTCAGAGCACACCCATTATAAGACCTGACATTCTTTAGTTATCAGGATGGATGCGTTGAAAAGAGTATTGAATACCTCTTTTACCTTTTTTAGAGGAGAGTTTCAATTGATTTTTAATTTAAAAATTGGTAGTTTCAAAAACTTTAAAATGTTGCAAGGATCCTTGAGGCCGAATTGGCAACGTGAACAGAATTGGAGACTGACCTTGAACGAGCTGTTATGGGCCGCTATGCTGGCCGTAAACTTTGGATGTATTATTATCGCCTATCGTTGTTTTGGGCGCACCGGCCTCTATGCCTGGGTACCGCTTGCCGCCATCGTGGCCAATATACAGGTGATCAAACTCGTGGACCTGTTCGGTATCACCGCCACCCTGGGGAATATCGTCTATGCCTCTTCCTTTCTGGTAACAGACATTCTCTCGGAAATTTATGGCAAAAAAGAAGCTGAAAAAGCTGTATACATCGGTCTTTTTTCTTTGGTCGTGATGACAATACTCATGAACTTTGCCCTGGCCTTTGTGCCGGCAGCAGACGACTTTGCTCAAGACAGTATTTACACAATTTTCGGATTTATGCCAAGAATCGCTGGTGCCAGTCTTCTGGCCTATTTCATCTCTCAAACCCATGATGTATGGGCCTTTGATTTCTGGCGAAACAGACTTCCAGCCAACCGTTTCCTCTGGCTGAGAAATAACGCGTCCACCATGGTCAGCCAGCTCATCGACTCATCCCTTTTCACCCTTGTGGCCTTCTGGGGGGTTTATCCATCTGGGGCATTGTTCGAGGTTTTCTGGACAACCTATCTGATCAAATGGGTGGTAGGGGCCGCGGACACCCCATTTATCTATATCGCTCGCCGGTGGTTTGATCAGGGGAAAATACCAGAATAAAAGCAACGCGACCGCAGGTCAGGGCGTGGGGCAGTCTCACGCCTTCTTTTTAGTTGCGGTTCTGGGCTTGCCCGCCACTTTTGCGGGGGACTTCGCCGACTTGGGGGATGTGCCTCCCATCTTTTTTGCCGGGGCCTTGTCCGCTGTTTTCTTTTCAGATTTGATTGCCTTTTGAGGCGCTACCCCTCTTAAAAGGGGCATCACTTCATCCCGGCGGTCTGCCAGTAAAAATGAGATTTCCTCCTTTTGTTTTTCATCAAGGTTTACATCCGCACCTTGGAAAAAATCGAATAAATTGTCTGCAATATCAAGCATTTTATCATAGGCATCGGCTTCCTTCTTTGTCACAAATGTCATCTTTTCCTCTCCATTCCTGACAACGATATATTTGACAACAACAGCCATATAGTCTCCTTACAGTTTGGTGTTGGGATTCAAGATCGATTTAAAGCGCCTGTCCCATCGGTTTTTTCTGTCCTTGTCGGATTCCAGGCAATGCACCGTGCCACCGCCACCATACAACCCGTTACCGGATCCAGTGATCGCCTTTTGTACCCGTCCCATGGCCATCCCCCCATGGTCGGCAAGCGTTCTGTTCACATCCTACCAACAGGGTCTGCATCGGGCAACGGTTAATTCCCCAAACGATCTTCCCGTCAATGAACCGTTTTAGTATCACTCTCCGATTTCAACACCCTGTCGCAAAGCACGACAAGCAACAAGACTGGAAGCCCCAGCACCGTGGTGAGTATAAAAAAAGAAGAATACCCCAAGCTGTCCACCAGGGATCCTGAATACCCAGAAAACACTTTAGGAATCAACGTCATTAGTGAAGAGAACACCGCATATTGAATGGCCGTAAATCGAATATTGGTCAGGCTGGATAAAAACGCAACAAATGCCGCTGAGGCAAGACCTGCTGCCAGATTATCTGCAGAAATCACCAGGTAAAGCATGACCATGTCCGGTGTACCTTGGGCCATTACAACAAACAGCAGATTGGTCAGGGATGCCAGCAATGCCCCAGTAAATAAAATGGGCATCACCCCGAATCTCAAGGTTAAAGCCCCACTCAGAAATCCCCCTGCAATGGTCATAAACAACCCAAAGGTTTTCACCACACCGGCGATCTGTGTTTTAGTAAATCCCAGATCCTGATAAAATACATTAGAAATCACCCCCAGAACGATATCAGATATCCGGTAAAGCCCGATGAGTGCTAAAAGTAGGCAGGAGACCGTCATACCATAGCGGCTGAAAAATTCCGATACGGGATCAATGTAAGTGGTTTGTACCATTTGTCGATCCACCCACCCAAGCCTTGCCAGGCCCCATGCGATGCAAAATGCCACTGCAAGCCCCCCTGCAAGCCTGAGGGTCTCCACCATAAATCCTGCCAAATGCGGGTTACTCGTCCATTGACCCATCCCGTTTTTCATTATCGGGGCCAGGTTGGTGGTGAGGACAAACCATCCCACAAACCCTGCCGCGGCCAGTAAAAAGAATAAAAACGAACGGCTATGATCTGAAACCGTTGATTCAAGATTCTGGTCAATGCCGGTAACCGGCTCACGAATAATGCACACCGTGACCATACCCACAGCCATCATTGCAGCCATGATCCCGTAGGTCAGCTGCCATGCCTGATAATTGTATGTTCCTTTTGACGTGCCAAAAAAGGCGGCCAGAAACAATGCACCCGCGCCTGATACCAGCATACCCACTCGGTATCCAGCAATATAGGCGGATGCCATCATGGCCTGAAGTGACTCTCCGGCAGACTCAATACGGTAGGCATCAATGGCAATATCCTGGGTGGCAGAAGAAAAACCAAGCAGCACTGCGGCGGCTGCCATAAGGTGTAATTGGATACGTCCCCCGGCCGGATCCACAAAAGCCATCCATCCAATGGCAAGTGCGATGGCCAGTTGAGCCGTCAGCATCCAGGCCCGCCGTCGGCCAAGTTTCCGAGTCAAAACAGGGATGGGCATCTGGTCCACCAGAGGGGCCCAGACAAACTTAAATGAATAGCCAAGTGCGGCCCAGGAAAAAAAGGTCACTGCAGACCGTTCCACCCCGGCTTCCCTCAACCACAAAGACAGTGAGGAAAAAATTAACAATATGGGAATCCCAGCAGAAAATCCCAAAAAAAGCATGGTGACCACCCGGGGATGGCAGACCGTGTGGCGGGCCGAGGCCAAGCCCTTAAAGGATAATTTCAAAATCGCAGGATACTCCGAAACAGGCTGTGGATAATTGTTTTGCTTCAAAAAATTGCTGGCCCTGTTTGACCATTTGATCCATCTCATCGTCGGTGCGATTTTGGTTGATATGAATCAATCCCAGTTGTCCGACACCAGCACTGACTGCCAAATCCAGGACCTGCGACAGGGACGAGTGCCCCCAGCCTTGTTTGCCGTTATATTCCTCATCGGTGTACTCGGCATCGTGAAATAGGAGCGATGCGCTGTCACAAAACGCGATATAGTCTTCAATGTGACGGCTCTGGGCATGGGCAAAGCCCAGCTCGTTATCGGTGATAAAGACAAAAGACCGTTCATTCTCCGTAAATTTATACCCGAGACTATCTTTGGAATGGGACGTAGGAATCGTATCAATATGGATAGATCCAATAGAAAAACTACCGGTTAAGGATGAATCAAACTGGATCTGTGCCGGATAATCCTCAAGGCGGACCGGAAAAAAAGGAGACTTCATCACTTGGCCGAAAACACCCCGGGTATCCAGTCCGTCAAATGTTCTATCTTGGGCGATAAGACGGCAATCATGGGACAGCAGGGGCAGAAAAAAAGGGATCCCCAGAACATGATCCCAGTGGGTATGAGTCATCAGTAAATACAATTCTTTTTCCCTGCGCCGAACCAGAGACTGACCCAGCCGACGAATACCTGTTCCCGCATCAATGATGATAATCTCCCCTGAATCCGCCTGAATTTCAAGACAGGTGGTGTCGCCGCCATATCTAAGATATCGACTGCCGGATACAGGAATTGACCCCCTGGATCCCCAACATTTAATTCGCATGATCCCCCTGCGTCACTGGTTAAAATCGAGTGGAACCTAAATATTGAATGTACACAAGCCTTGAATGTCTGGCCAAAAGACGTCTGCAACATTTAGATGAAAATAAATACACATGACTTAGATATGGTATGAATAGGCCGTAAAATCAATAGTTTTTTTAAGTGATCCCTCCAAAAGCCCACTTTTTGATGGAATTTAACAATGTTTATCACTATACATAGTTTACTTAAGCACAGATCAAGTGTATGTAAGAATATGGAAATAACCAAAATTTTGGCATTCCTCTGTTTACAATTGCGTATTTATCTGTTTTATAGACTATTTATCTGTTTTATAGACAGAGATACGATGTTAATTAACCCCATGTTTTAAGAAAGGAGAATCACTATGGCACAGCTTATTGCAGACAGGCGTGATGTTGACTTCGTTTTACACGAACAGATCGGAACCGTTGAACACGATCGGTTTGAGGAATTCAACAAGAAAACCATTGATTTGATTGTCTCCGAGGCCAGGACGTTGGCGGTCAAAGAGATCTTACCCACATTTAAGGACGGAGATGAAATCGGCTGCACCCTGGAAAATGGAACGGTCACCACACCGGAGTCTTTTAAACGGGCCTGGGAATTGTTTTGTGAGGGTGAATGGCTGGCCATGTGCGATGACCCAGATGTGGGCGGCCAGGGAATGCCAAAAATCGTTGGATGCGCGGCATTGGAATATATGGTTGGGGCCAATGCGGCCTTCATGCTGTATTACGGCATGACCCATGGGGCAGCCAAATTGGTGGAGGCGTTTGGGAACGAGACCCAGAAAAAATTATACATGAAAAAAATGTTTGCCGGTGAATGGGGCGGCACCATGCTGCTGACGGAACCTGAAGCCGGATCTGATGTGGGGGCATTGACCACCACGGCCACCCTCAACGATGACGGCACCTATTCCATCCAGGGCACTAAAATATTTATTTCCGCTGGGGAACATGACCTGTGCGACAATATCATCCATCCAGTACTCGCCCGCATTGAGGGATCGCCTGCCGGAACCAAAGGCATCTCCTTGTTCCTAGTTCCAAAATACCGGGTGAATGAAGACGGATCCATGGGTGAATTCAACAATGTGGTCTGCACTGGACTGGAAGAAAAAATGGGCATTCATGGGAATGCCACCTGCACACTATCTTTAGGAGACAAAGGGCCTAGCATCGGCACCCTGCTGGGCGAGATCAACAAAGGCATGCCTGAAATGTTTCAGATGATGAACGAAGCCCGTGCGTTTGTGGGCATTCAGGGATTTTCGGTAGCATCGGCGTCCTATATGAACGCCCTTGAATACGCCAGAACCCGTGTTCAGGGTCGAGACATGGCCGACCGGGGCAACTTCAATAGTGTCCCCATCATCAACCACCCCGATGTCAAACGTCAGCTACTGAACATGAAAGTCTACACAGAAGGCATGCGCTCCCTGCATTATTACTATGCCAAATGCCAGGATATTGTTGACACCACCGACGATGCAGACCTCAAGGCACAAACAGCGGCCTTGATCGAAGTGTTAACCCCCCTTGTTAAAGGATATATCACGGATCGGGCATTGGACGTTTGCTCCCATGGTGTTCAGGTCTATGGCGGGTATGGGTATTGCAGTGAATTTCCTGTGGAACAACTCATGCGGGATTCCAGAATCTTTATGATTTACGAAGGCACCAACGGCATCCAGGCCATGGACCTTTTGGGCCGAAAACTTGCCATGAACAAGGGCGAAAGCTTTGCCTACTTTATCAAACAGATGAAGGCCACTGTTGAAGCAGCAAAAGGCGTTGAAGGCGCTGAAGCACTCGCAGAAAAAGTGAGCAATGCTGTATCCCGCCTAGAAGAACTGGCAGCAGAACTCGGTGGACGTGCCCGTTCGGAAAAGGCCTTGAATGCATACGCATTTGCCACGCCTTTCTTGGAGGTTGTCGGGGATGTCACCTTTGCATGGATGCACCTGTGGCGTGCCTTGGTTGCGGCGCCCAAACTTGCCCAAAAGGCAGGGGCACTGGATCCGGAAACTGTAGCGGCCAAGGCAGAAAAAAATAAAGATGTAGCTTTTTATGCGGGCGTTATGGCTTCGGCCCGTTTCTTTATCAACACCCTGCTGCCGACAACCTATGGCAAGATGGATGCCATATCGGCCGCAGATACCTGCGTTGAAGAGATCCAAAACGTCTCTTTTGGCTCTAAATAACAACCATGGGCCAACCGGGTCTTTCCACCGCGGTTGGCCTTTAACCCATCCTAAAAACGAATTGATTCGTTTCGCTCTTTAGTATAAAGGGAGACGGTATTTGACAAAGTAATGGATTCTGATTAGTGTATTCAGTCAATCAATATTGATGCACCAGAGTAAAGCCATTACCCAACTAAAGTACAATGATATGGAGAATGATTATGTTAAGTACCGAAAAAATTTCTAAAGCGTTTGAAGCGATTTGTGAAGAAGTCGAAAAAATAGAACACTTGGATCTTCCCGATGAGGTTAAACAAGGATTGACATCCATTCGGACCATTGCCAAACATCAAAGCGATGTGAGAGGCGCCGATAAAGGCGCTTGCAAGGCATCCCGATCATAATCGGGTATCCTTCCTTGGCGTTCTATGTACCAAACCCGACACCCGGATCAACGCTGGCACTATCTAATTTTGCCACGATTGGTCCGGGTGTTTTTATGATGCCAATGGCTGTTTTTACTATCCGTCAAGTTGTCAGATTTCCCTTGGCATCAAAGGCCAAGGGGTGAGCATCCAGGCACCTGGCGCCTCGAATGGCCTGGGTTTCTTTTTGTAATGCCTGGCTGGCCCAAAAACTTGCCGTATGCAGGGTATCCTCAATGATGACAGCCCTGATTTCTTCAGGCGACTTTGGACCAATGGTCTGGCAGGCGGCCTGAATTGCTTTTTCTTCAGTGGGCAGGCGCACTGGAATGAACGCTTTTCTCAAAGAGACCGATGTCAGGGCATTCATGAGGGTGGCCTCGTAATCCAGGCGTTTGAACACTTTTTCTGTAATGATATCTGCATTGCCGATGCCGATGCCGTTACCTGCGGTTTTATCAGACAGGTTGAGGATGGCCACCCGCGTCACAGACAGGGCCTTTGAAAAATCATCTTCCATGAAATCATACGTCCTACCGGTGACGTTGGGATCCATACCCGACCCGCTGATCTCTTTTCCCACCT
>PDWI01011678.1_pt1 | contig 14258 bp, 15 predicted proteins | sample 1430891 | NCBI WGS metagenome assembly PDWI01 (sample SAMN01162508, study PRJNA174530) | Oral metagenome, whole genome shotgun sequencing project. | biome: Marine environment; feature: Marine mammal; material: Swab sample of the gingival sulcus; isolation source: swab sample of gingival sulcus...
TATTACCATAAGGCGTTGATTTTAGTATGTTAATATTACCATTTTTAGATTTTAGAGCATTCAAATCATACGGAAAAGTAGCATCGGGTTTTCCTTTAAAACCACCTTCGTAAATATTTTTGTCGGCTGTACTTTCTGAGTAAGTAGCTATATCATACAAGGTATTCCATTCTTTTAGATAACTTTTTGCTATACCGGACTGGTTAAAGTCATTTACCCATTGCGGCAATTTATCCATATAAAAAGAACTGCTAATAAAAACGCCTTCGTCTGCTCCTCTAAACCAGTATGCCGCATTGGCGGTATGACCGGCGGGGAGGATAGCCCCTCTGTCTTTAAAGGAAATACCTATGGTTTTACCTTTAAACTGAGTAAAAATCCTATTTTCATCCGGAAAAGTAGTGGTTATTAAACGATTTGGTGACATTTGGCCGTCATCACTATTGGTGCCAATAGATTTTACGCTATTGTCTTCGGTACAATAGACACTTTTTTTTATGTATTTATCATACCAATTATTGCCAATAATGCCATGGTATTTTGGCGTAGTACCTGTATAAATGGAAGCATGGCCGGGGCCAGTGAAAGTGGGTACATAATTAAAGTGCATATTCTTAAAGTTAAAGCCCTGTAGAATGAAGCGTTTAAACCCATCGTCTTTATATCTATTGTAAAAACGGGTTAGATAGTCATACCGCATTTGATCTACAACTATACCCACCACCAATTTTGGCCGGGTATAAATATGAGTAGCATTGGTTTGGTTTTTACCGATTACAACAGGACTAACTGTTTCCTGATTTACTTTATTTTGCGGTGTTACAGGCTTTTGAGGTTTTACCTGAGCACTGCATGAACTGATTAATATAGAAAAAAATAAGAGGATAAAAGCGTTTTTCATAATGTAGATTATTACGATGAGTTTATTGAAATAAAAATTAGATTCTTGAGTTTTAGTCTCAAAATAAAAATATAATAGAATACTTTAGATTTTCTTAAAGGGCTAAGGATATTATTAGATTTAATTACAAATTTAAGTATTTTTTCTATTTATTATACTATTTTTGGAGCTAATGTAAAATTCATTTAATACTTCGGTTTGATTAATTATCTTACATTTATAGGCAAGTATTTCATTATGTTAAAAGATGTTTTTAAAAAACCCCAGAAATGGTCAGTTTTTAGAGAACAGATTTTTAAAGAAGTAGAAGATTTAGGCTTAAGTTCCATAGGCATAGTGGCTTTTATCTCGTTTTTTGTGGGTGGTGTTGTGGTGATACAGACTGCTCTTAATTTAGATAACCCATTAACACCCAAATATTTAATTGGTTTTGCCTCCAGAGAATCTTTGATTTTAGAATTTTCACCCACTTTAATCTCCATTATTCTTGCGGGAAAAGTTGGCTCTTTTATCACTTCCAGCATTGGTACCATGCGGGTTACGGAACAGATAGACGCTCTGGAAGTAATGGGCATAAACACCCTTAACCATTTGGTATTACCAAAGATTATTGCCAATATCTTTTTCTACCCGTTTATCATTGTCATCAGTATTATTCTTGGGATTTTTGGTGGATGGGTAGCCGGTGAAATTACCGGGTTAATTACATCTACTGATTATTTAAGTGGACTTAGGTTAGAATTTGATCCTTACCATCTTACCTATTCCATAATAAAAACCGCAATTTTTGCTTTTGTAATTGCTACAGTACCATCGTTTCACGGATATTTTGTAAAAGGCGGAGCCATTGAAGTAGGCCGTGCCAGTACCCGGGCAGTTGTTTGGACAAGCATAGTAATTATAGTATTAAATTATTTCTTAACCCAAATGCTCCTTGGAAAATGATTGAGGTAAAAGATTTATATAAAGAATTTGACGGCACTCCGGTGCTTAAAGGTATAAGTGCCACTTTTGAAAATGGGAAAACCAGTTTGGTAATTGGACAAAGTGGTTCGGGTAAAACTGTTTTTTTAAAATGTATGTTGGGCTTAATCCATCCGGAAAAAGGAGAAATTATTTATAACGGTGCAAAATACAGTTCCATGAGTAATAGTGAAAAACGGGATTTACGAAAAGATATAGGTATGGTTTTTCAGGGAAGTGCATTGTTTGACTCGTCCAATGTAGAAGAAAATGTGATGTTCCCTCTAAAAATGTTCACCAATCAATCTTATGCCAAAATGCTGGAACGTGTAAATTTCGTTTTAAAGAGGGTAAATTTAAAAGATGTGAATAAAAAATTTCCGGCAGAACTTTCCGGCGGGATGCAAAAGCGGGTAGCTATAGCCCGAGCCATAGTAATGAACCCTAAGTATCTGTTTTGCGACGAGCCCAATTCGGGTTTAGACCCCAAAACCTCTACGCTTATTGACAACCTGATACAGGAAATAACAGAAGAGTATAATATTACCACCATTATTAACAGCCATGACATGAATTCTGTGATGGAAATTGGCGAAAAAATTATCCTTTTAAAAAATGGCCAAAAAGCTTGGGAAGGTACCTATGACAACGTATTTAAAACAGACAATGAAGTCCTCACCGGTTTTGTTTATTCTTCAAATTTATTTAAAAAAGTCCGGGATGCCCAGATAAAACAGGATTCGGCAAAATAATTTCTATTCAGATAATTTATGAGGGTACAGTTGGGTTTAACCCTTATATTTGTACTTTAAAAAAATTTAAAATACCATGAAAATTTATCACAATCCCCGTTGCAGTAAGAGCAGGAGCGGGTTGGCCATACTAGAAGGTTCAGGCAAACCGTTTGAAGTAGTTCAATATTTAAAAACGCCATTAGACAAAAAACAGATTGAAGCATTACTAAAAAAACTGGATTTTAAGCCCATAGAATTGGTGAGAAAAAATGAAGCTATTTGGAAAGAAAAATTTAAAGGAAAAGATTTAACGGATAACGAAATTATAGCTGCTATGGCCGCCTACCCAAAACTTATAGAACGCCCCATTGTGGTAAAAGGTGATAAAGCCATTATAGGCCGGCCACCAGAACTTATAAAAAACCTGCTTTGAGCAGCGGCTATTCTATGAAATGTCTTGAAAAAATGTCCTAAATCTGTAAAACTATACTTTAAGAAGTCATTTCTACCATTTTTTAAGACAATTTGGAACCAATCAATTTTAAAAACTCATTTCTGGTTTCGTTATTTTTAAAAGCTCCTCTAAACGCAGAGGTTGTAGTAACTGAATTTTGTTTTTGTACACCACGCATCATCATACACATATGGGCAGCTTCTATAACCACAGCTACACCATGAGGCCTAACCACCCTATTTAAGACATTTACTATTTGATCCGTTAACCGTTCCTGAACTTGTAAACGCCTCGCAAATATATCTACCACACGGGGTAATTTACTCAACCCAACTATTTTTCCGTCCGGTATATAGGCAATATGGGCTTTCCCAAAAAAAGGTAAGATGTGGTGTTCACATAATGAATACAATTCTATGTCTTTTACAATAACCATTTCAGAATAATCCTCATCAAACAATGCTGATTTTAGTATTTCCTCAGGGTTTTCTTGATAACCCGATGTAAGAAACTGAATTGCCTTGGCCGCTCTTTCCGGTGTTTTTAAAAGCCCTTTCCTGTTACTGTATTCGCCAATGGCATCTATAATTTGCTGATAATTACGGATTAATTCATCTATACGGGGAAAAATTATTTTGTCTTGCATAAATGCTGTTATTTAAATTTTAAAGGTAGAAAATTTTGTTTAAATTTAAAAAATTGAAAGACTAAAAGATTTAAAATTTTGAACCGATATATATTTAAAATTTATTGTATTTTATATATTTAAGTTGAAACAGACAATTAATTGATAATAAACTAATTATAAAACAAACAACTTATATAGCCTTTAATATTTTAAACACGTAAGATTTCATTAATTAGCTTTTACAATTTTTAATTTGTCTTTATATTTTTTTCTGAATTTCTCCAATTTTGGATTGATTACAGCACGACAATATCCTGCATTTTTGTTATTATTATAATAATTTTGGTGATAATCTTCAGCTTTGTAATAATTGTTAATTGGAGTTATTTCCGTTACAATAGGCATATCATAAACCTGTTCTTTAGTTAGTAAGGCAATTATTTCTTCTGCAGCTTTTTTTTGTTCCTGATTATGATAAAAAATTGCCGATCTATACTGCGTACCAACATCTGCTCCCTGCCTATTTAAAGTAGTGGGATTATGAGTGCTGAAAAAAACTTCTAACAATTCTGTATAGCTTATTTTTTCAGGGTTATATTGTAATCGGATTACCTCAGCATGGCCTGTTTCTCCTGTACACACTTCTTTATAAGAAGGGTTTTTAACTGTACCGCCGGCATAACCGGAAACTACTTTTTCCACACCGTTTAACTCTTGAAAAACGGCTTCGGTACACCAAAAACAACCATTGCCAAATGTGGCTAAGGCCAATCCCTCATCCTGTTCCTGAAAATCATTTAAGTTATCACTCATATTTTGTTCTGTTTTATTTGTGTTACAAGCCAAAAACAAGAGGCTAAACAACATCATTTTTATAGGTACTAACATAGTATAAAAATAAGTTTTTTAAAGCAAATAATTAAACATGAGTAATTCAACAACAAGTAATTGGTTGTTTTACCCGAAAATCTATTTTTTTGCCATTGCAAAACGGGAATGTTGATGTATTTACTATCATTAATTTAACGGTATAATCAAATTTTATATGCTAAGTGAATTATTGGGGAAACTCCAATGTCAATATTTTTTTCATCATTTTTACATTCTGTTTAAATTGTTGTTGATTTTTCCTTTTATCGTATGCTCCCAACAGATGGATCAACCTAAATTTTGGGATAAGGTGCAATTTGGCGGAGGATTGGGTATTGGTTTTGGTTCTAATAGTACGGTAATTTCCGTTTCGCCAAGTGCCATTTATAATTTTAACCAATATATTGCCACGGGTATTGATGTCAGCTACCTGTATGCTAAACAAAACAATGTAAAATCGAATGTTTTTGGTACCGGAATCATCACGCTGTTTAATCCTATTGAACAACTGCAAGCCTCGGCTGAATTTAAACAATATTTCGTAAACCAAAAATGGAAAGATGTAAAAACCAACTTTGATTTTCCGGCCTTGTATCTGGGTTTGGCTTACAGAATACAGAACTTTTCTTTGGGTTTTCAGTATGATGTTTTGTATGATAAAGACCATACGATATACGCCTCGCCTTTTTCACCGATTGTACGGTTTTATTTTTAAGAATAACAAGAGAAATATTAAATATACATCAGGCAAACATTTCAAACTTTTCCAGTATATCTATTAATTTTTCCATCATTGCATCAGTAATGTTTAAGTGGAATACCATTCTTAATTTACTGTTGCCCATCCCTATAACCAAAACGCCTTTATCTGCCAGTTTTTTTATGAATTCAGCATCGTCTATATCATCATTGGTATAAAAAATAATAATATTGGTTGATATAGGTTCCACCTTTTTTATATATGAGGCTTTATTAAGAATTTGACCAATTTTTTTAGCATTTTCGTGGTCTTTGGACAACCTGTCAATATGGTGATCTAATGCGTAAATTCCCGCAGCTGCAAGATAACCTGCCTGCCGCATACCACCACCCAGAATTTTTCTATATCTCAGGGCTTTTTTAAGGTGTTTTTTGTCACCAATTAACAATGACCCAACCGGACACCCCAAGCCTTTGGACAGACAAACGGAAATGGTGTCAAATAACTCGCCGTACTGTTTGGGATTTTCATTTTTAGCTACCATGGCATTAAAAAGCCGAGCTCCATCTAAGTGAAAAGCCAAATGATTGCTTTTACAAACGGAATTAATTTTTTTAATCTCATTAATATCCCAACACGCTCCGCCACCTTTATTAGCCGTGTTTTCTACACAAACCAAGCTGGTAACAGCCTGATGAATATCTTCCCTGTTGCTTATTTTCTTTAATACATCTTTAGCTATAAATCTTCCCCGATTACCTGAAATTAAACTACAGGAAACACCGGAATTAAAAGCAGGCCCACCACCTTCAAAATTAAATATATGTGCCCACTCATGGCAAATTACCTGTTCCCCGGGTTGGGTATGCACTTTTATAGCCACTTGATTAGCCATAGTTCCGGAAGGAAAAAATAATGCCGCTTCTCTGCCAAAAAGAGCTGCCGCCTTTTCTTGCAAAGCATTTAGGGTAGGATCGGTTCCAAAAACATCATCACCTACTTCTGCCTGCATCATAGCTTCTAACATACCTAAAGTAGGTTTAGTAACAGTATCACTAAGGAGATTGATTTCCATACTTATTTTTAAAGTTTTGCTTTCTCAAAAGTAAAGAATTTAGAATAAAAAATAATAGAACTCATTTTGACTTTTTGTTTTTAACCGAAACCAAAGATTTACGAACTTATTATTAACCTGAATTCGGTTAATCTTATTTTCACAAAACGTATAGAATACTTTAGATTTGTACTTAAAAGCACGTGCTTATTTAAACAAATATTTAACTTAAATCGTTAACATAATCCTAAGCCTTTTAACATATAATCATATATATTTGTAAGTATATGTAAATTCTCTTTCCCACCATGCTAACAAAATCAAATATAAAATTTGCATCATCTTATGATGTTTTGCTTAGTTTTTATGAAGCGTACGGTGGTGTCTTAACAGAAAAATGGGGCGAACATATTTTAAGGCTAAACACCAAAGATGTTTATGGCAAAATAAGGTATATTCAGTTTAGCCGAGGCATACACATATTAGATTTTGACCTTTGTTTTTCTAAAAACGTTGAAATAAAAGTACATAGCAGTAATTATAATCCGCTCCAGTTTTTGTATTGTTTACAGGGTTCGTGTGAACACAAATTCAAAAAATCCAGAGACTACCACAAAATAACTCAATTTGAATCTGTAATTCTAAGCAGAGCAAAAGGCGATTGTAGTTTTTTTCGTTTCTTAAAAAATGAAGAATTGCGATTAAATTTAATTCAGGTAGAACGCCAAAAGTTTTTAAGAAAACGGAGAAACAACCTGTCTAATTTAAACACTGATTTGTTTCGCATATTTTTAGATACCGACTATACAAACAATTTTGCCCATTACAATGTAACCAATCTGTCCATGGCAGACAAAATAGAGAACCTACATGACAGAACTTTTGACGGATTAGCAAAAGTACTGCTTTTAGAAGGTTTTGTAAACCAGATATTATACAGCCATATTATAGAACACGACAAAGCACTTACTAATAATTATCCAAAAACTAATCTGCAAAAAAAAGAATTGAAAATAGTGCGGCAGTTGTCAAAAAAAATAATGAATGACCCTTCTAAAAATTATAATCTGGTAGATTTATCTTCAGAAACAGGCCTCTCTCAAGTGAAACTACAAGAGGGCTTTAGGGTGCTTTTTGCCAAAACCGTAACCGAATTTATACGGCATGTGCGGTTAGAAAATGCAAAGCACTTATTAGACACTACAGACTATAATATTTCGCAAATTGTATATACCATAGGGTTTAGCAGCCGTAGCTATTTTTCAAAAATTTTTAGAGAAAAATATAAAATAAGCCCCAGTAAGTACAAAAACCATTTAAAAAATTAGCTCTTTTCTTTTGGCAAAATAACTTTAATCGACTAAAACTTCATAAAGATTTATCAACTGTGCTGCTTGCCTAAACTGTCATCTAAAAACATTCCTAATAATTATACCATTTCCACCCCAAAATTACTCAATAAAATGTGCCTTTTTATGCTATATTTCGTTGTAAAAATAAACTATAGCTACGGCTATACTTAATTTTTACGCCTTGTCTATCACAAAAATTCATCATTTTATTTTTTGAGTATTTTTAAAGCAGAACTGGTATTAAAACCTAAACCAATACGAAAACCGCATCACCGTTGTTGTAGTAATAATGGTAATGCAGTTTTCAAATCAACTAACCAAACTCTATTGTATTAACGTTTAAAAATTCTTTTAATTAAATAAAGTGTTCCAAATTTTTTAATGGCATTAAAAACCGTACCCATCCAAAAACTTGATTGGATGTTATGTTGAGCGGTATAACCAGCATTTTTTAATTCTTCCAAAGCAATCTTGCGTTGAAGATTAAGCTTCTTTAATTCAAACGATATTTCTTCAAAAGATTGATAGTCTTTTTTCATAAATTATTAGTCAAAAAAGTTATTTGACAATAACTTTATCACATGTTTATCTATTTTTTTTCTAAGGGCATAAATCAACAATACTATTAGTAATAAAACAACCCCCACAATAAGTGCACCCAAGGCCAAACTGTCTAAAGCATTCCCAATGGCAAAAGTTGCAGCTAACAGTAAAAATAACGTTGCCATAAAAGCAAATGAACCAATAATGACAATTTTTATCAGAAAGCTAGAAGAATACGAAACTTGCTGAAATGCTTTCAATTTTACATACTCAGTCGTTAGCTTTGCATATTTTTCACTTTCACTAACAATTTTGCCAGTAGCGTAATTCATATTATCTATAAAATTCATTTTACGCTTTTTGGAACTTTTTATTTTTCTTTTTTAAATTTTCTAATTGTTTTTCAAGTGTATTTATAACGTCTTCGGCTTTATAACTCGCATTAGATACAATATGTTCTACCTGCTCATCTAAAGTGGCTTTTTTATTTGCAACTTTATTCATAACAGTTTCTTTGATTTCTGCTGCCTTAGCGGCCAAATTATCTTTAGCTTCTAATGTTCCTTCTTTAATTTTTCTTCTGGTGTTTACACCTTTATCAGGAGCGTATAATATACCAATAGCAGCACCAATCAATGTTCCGGTTAATATTCCTACTAAAGTACTTGTTGTTGAATTACTCATGTTTAGTCTGTTTTTAAGTTATTTTTGAATTTGATTAGCAAGTATTCTTAAATTTGTTTTGGTTTTACTTACCAATCCAAATATAATAAATGAATTACTTATTTTTTAACTCAAAAACTAAAAAAATTGACGGGAATGGTATAGAATTAAACCATTTATACCTTTTAAACTACTCCGGATATTCTACCCTTAACTGATAAATATTTAACAACTTTTTCTTGATGACTTTTTTTATGGACAATATTTCCCTAAAAGTAATATTGGCATTCATAAACTGATTGGCCTTCATTTGTCCGGCAACTATTTTGTCAATTAGTTCATCAATTAAAGCGGCATTGGGTTCTTTTAAACTCTTTGAAGCAGCTTCGGATGCATCGCACATCATTAAAATGGCCGTTTCTTTAGAAAACGGGATGGGCCCTTTATATTGAAAGTCTTTCACATTGAGGTTATCCGGGTTTTCGGCTTCTTGTTTTTTGTAAAAATAATAGGCTAAAGTAGTGCCGTGATGGGTACGGATAAAATCTATAATTCTATCGGGCAGTCGGTTTTTCTTCGCCATTTCTATACCGTCTATCACATGGTTTATGATAATTCTTGCACTGTCCTTGGGGCTCAATTCATTGTGTGGATTAACATTGGTAATTTGATTTTCCGTAAAATATTTAGGATTTACCATTTTACCTATATCATGATATAATGCTCCCACTCTGATAAGCATAGAATTTGCACCTATTTCATTGGCCGCAGCCTCCGCCAGATTAGCCACTTGTATAGAATGTTGAAAAGTACCGGGAGCTTTTTCGGCCAGTTCCCGTAATAATTTGGTATTGGTATTAGAAAGTTCTAATAGTGATATATCAGATACCAGTCCAAATACCTTTTCGTAAATTAGAATTAAAAATAACGATAGAAAAGACAAGACACCATTTAAAGCAAACAGCACAAAATACTCCCAGTTAATCTTGGCCGTATTGCCTTCCTGAATAATAGAAAAGGCAAAATATGCCACTATATAAACAATGGTTACCTTAGTCAGTGAAATAAACAGACTTGCTCTTTTGTACAATTCTGATACGGTAAGGATGGTTACCATACCGGCAATAATTTGCAGGAAGATAAATTCAAAACTGTTAGGTACCACAAACCCCAATAGCAAAACCGTTAAAAAATGTGAAAACAGGCCCAAACGGGCATCAAAAAAGGCTTTTATTACAATGGGCAGAATAATTAGCGGCACTACATAAACATAACTGGCATTATATTTAATAACTAAAGTCATGATTAGCACCATTAAAAAGATATTGAAAAAGATAAAAGTTACCTTGGTGTTATCTTCGTAAATAGCTTTTCTGTAAGTTTTTAAAAACAGTAATAGCATTAGCAGTGCCAGAGCCACTAAAATTATATATCCAAAAAGTATCCAGTTGTAACTGGACTGGTTCCATACCTGTGATTCGTATTCCGCTTTCAGGGAATTGAGCAGTTGTAAATTATGTCCTTGCACAATATCGCCTTTGGCAATTATACGTTCATTTTCTGTAATAAGGCCTTCGGTATAGGATATATTATCCAAGGCATCGGCCATCATTTTATCGGTAAATTCTTTGTCGTATTTTACATTGGGAGTAAGATTTTTTAGCAGTAGGTTTGTAAACAACTGGCCTTGATTAGAATAATTAAATCGTTCAAAAAGATTAATCACCAGTGTTTTTATTTGCTCTTCCTTTAACAGTTTATCAAAAACAATATCATTGGCTACATTTCCTTTTCGCAATACAACAAGCTCTTTGGGTGCTGCTGTTTTTGCTGATGCTTCATCTATATATCCGGTTTTATATATTTTGGAAATAAGCTGGTTGGCATTTTTAATAGCTCGCTCTTTAACGGACTGTTTTACAATACTATCCGGCAGTTTTTCCACAGCATTATTAAAAGTGGCAGTTACATTTTGTTCCGTTTTTTCATTATAGGTGTAATATTGTTTTGCCTTGGCCGTTATTTCCTGTTTTTCTTTTTCAACTTCTTCGGGAGATTTTTGGATTGAAAAATCAAAAGGAGCAAATAAATTGTCGTATTGCCATGGTTTTCCCTGTTGATATTCATATTTAAACTGGCCGCCTTTTGGAAAAAAATACACAATGGCAAAAGCGGTTAACACAAACAATATCACCTTATAGATGAGGTTGTGATTTTGATAAATATTGTTTAAAAAATTGCTTAAATTAAATTTTTTCATGGGTTTTATTCCGTAGGGTGCAATGTAAAAAAAATCTAAAGATAATTGCTATTATTACCCAATAATAAGTCTAAAAATAACTAAATTCGCACACAAATCACGTTAAATAATGAAGGAAATAGTAATAGTAGCTGCCGTACGAACGCCCATAGGCAGTTTTATGGGAAGTTTGTCTAATGTGCCTGCTACCAAGTTAGGAGCTGCAGCAATTAAAGGAGCTTTAGAGAAAATAAATCTAAGCCCGGATAAAGTGGACGAAGTATTAATGGGAAATGTGCTACAAGCCAATGAAGGCCAGGCACCTGCCAAACAAGCCGCTTTGTATGCCGGTATTCCGGATTCGGTACCGTGTACTACCATAAATAAGGTGTGTGCTAGCGGTATGAAAACCATAATAATGGCGGCTCAAGCCATAAAAAGTGGTGATGCGGAAATTATAGTAGCTGGTGGCATGGAAAATATGTCGCTGGTACCACATTATAATTATTTGCGAAAAGGCACAAAAATGGGTCCGGTTTCTATGGAAGACGGTATTTTAAAGGACGGCTTAATCAACGTTTACGATGGCAAACACATGGGTACCTGTGGAGATTTATGTGCTACGGAACACAATTTTAGCCGTGAAAACCAGGATGCTTTTGCCATTGAATCCTATAATAGATCTGCAAAAGCATGGAAAACCGGAAAATTTAAAGAAGAAGTTATTCCCGTAGCCGTTCCACAGCGAAAAGGCGAACCTATTATTATTTCCGAAGACGAGGAGTATAAAAACGTAATTTTAGAAAAAATACCCAATCTAAGGCCGGTATTTTCAAAAAATGGAACAATTACCGCTGCCAATGCTTCTACCTTAAATGACGGTGCCGCAGCAGTAATAGTAATGAGTGCCGAAAAAGCTAAGGAATTAAACCTAAAACCACTGGCCAAAATAATTGGCTATGCAGATGCCTCAGAAGCACCGGAATGGTTTACTGTTGCACCGGCAAAGGCATTACCCAAAGCCTTGAAAAAATCTAATATAGCCATAGAAAACGTAGATTATTTTGAGCTTAATGAAGCATTCTCAGTAGTAGGCTTAGCCAATACCAAATTATTGAATTTAGATGTAAAAAAAGTAAATGTAAATGGCGGTGCGGTATCTCTGGGGCATCCACTGGGCTGTTCGGGTACCAGAATAATAGTTACCCTTTTACATGTATTAAAACAAAATAACGGAAAAATTGGTGCAGCCGGTATATGTAATGGTGGTGGTGGTGCCAGTGCATTAATTATCGAAAATATTTAACATATCTATGGAGTACGGCGTATGTATGCTAAGCAATATTGCACTCCGCGGTTCTGCCAAACACGAGAGTACTATGGCCTCTCAACTCTTGTTTGGTGATGTCTTCAAGGTTATAGAAACCAATAAAGACTGGGCTTACATTCAGTTAGATTATGACCAGTCAAAAGGTTGGATACCTGCAAATCAAGTAGAAGCATTAGATAAAACCGCATACCAAAAAATTACCGGGACTGCCTGCGGTATTTCTAATGAATATATTGATTTTATAGAGGATAAAAACCACAAATTGTTACCGGTAGTCATCGGTTCTGTCTTTCCCGGGATTATTGACAATAGTTTCTATATTAATAGCAATACTTATCAATTTTCGGGTGCATATTTTAGTACCAAACAACCAAAACAAACTATAGTCCATACTGCTTTTAAATATTTAAATTCACCTTATTTGTACGGAGGTAAAACTCCTTTTGGCATAGACAGTAGTGGTTTGGTACAAATGGCCTATAAGATAAGCGGCTATAAACTACCACGATATGTAGGCCAGCAAGTCCAAAAAGGTGAAGCCCTCAGTTTTATTGAAGAATCCGAACCTGGCGATCTGGCTTTTTTTGACAATTCTGAAGGAGAAATTATCCATGTAGGCATTTTGCTTAAAGACAACTACATTATCCATGTAGATGATAAAGTTCGCATAGACCGATTAGACCAGAGTGGTTTATTTAATACCTCAGTAAACCGCCATACTCATAATTTAAGGGTTATTAAAAAGATTATCTAAACCCTATTTTGTTTGATTTATACCAAAAAAAACGAAAAGCTGCATTTCTCATAAAAACACAGCTTTTCTAACTTAAAAATTAATCATGAAATTTTTAGGGATGGCCTTCATCAGACTTAATCCCCAATACTTTTCCTTTCTCATTTATTAATAAGTAAAACGGAAAGTTCTTTCGTTCTACTTTAAAAGTATAGACTTTCTTTCCCCTACTCTTTTTCTGATACGACACTTGGTCAGAAATGGTATATTTTGAAAAGTCTTTTAATTTTTCTTTAACTGCTTGTGGTACTTTATCCTTAGCAACTTTATAGGTCTTTTCTTTTTCATTATTTTCTTGTGCCGCTGTGGCCTGAACCGCTAAGAAAGCGAAGCCTAATACTAAAATGGCAATTCTAATTTTTTTCATTTTTTCTAAAGTTTAAAGGTTATTTTCTGGAACTCCATGAGGTTCTATATCTACCGCTATCAAAATCGTAGCCGAGAACTAACATCGGCGTACCGTATGAGCCAAATTGAACTGATTCATTAACATTGAGCTGATAGCCTAAGCCCAGATATAATTTATCTTTTTTCAATCCAAATAATGGTGTAACAGACAGTGGTTTAAATGTTTGATCATTTATAAATCTCGAGTTTATACCCGCCCAATAGTATCCATCATCGGTTAATTTCCGGGCTTTAAAGTTTACATCAGTTACGTTTCTACCATCACTTTCAAAATATTTAAAGAACAAAGATGGCTCATATTCCCATTCGTCATTTTCACTAAGAAAAACATAACCTGCATAGGCATAATAATTTCGCAACTTTTGAGGTTCTGTATTATCGAATATTTTAAGCCTTTTGTTTAAAATATTAGAGGCGTTAATCGCAATGAAAAATCTTTTATACCTATATAAAGAACCGAATTCAAAGTTGTGATTGGACGTGGTTTGGTCACCGCCTACATACGGGTCAGTCTGACCAACACCCTGACCATCATCAAATTTACCGGTTTCTATTTTAAAATGATTAAATTTATAGGATAAACCAAAGGACAAATAAGACTCATCAGCTTCCTCTAATGTTAAATG
>PDWI01006781.1_pt1 | contig 14255 bp, 15 predicted proteins | sample 1430891 | NCBI WGS metagenome assembly PDWI01 (sample SAMN01162508, study PRJNA174530) | Oral metagenome, whole genome shotgun sequencing project. | biome: Marine environment; feature: Marine mammal; material: Swab sample of the gingival sulcus; isolation source: swab sample of gingival sulcus...
ACAGTAAGAAGTATCTGTCAATAGTACGAGAGACACTCTGTAGGCGTAGGAGGGAGCTTACGAGTCCCGACTAGCCGAAAGGGCGAGCAAGATTATGCAACAGCTAATCTGACCGCGAGCGAATGTCTCGAGACTATGACAGATGCTTCATGTCGGAGCACTCTACAAGTTTAATAACTTCAATATCAACGCCATTCTAATAAACTTTCCACACTTAACCTGTCTAAAATAACACGCCCTATCGTCATCATCAACCTTAACAGAAATCTCATTGACCCTAGGAAGTGGGTGCAAAATCGACAGGTCTTTTTTAGCATTTACAAGTTTTTCTGGTGTCAAAATATAGCTATCTTTTAGTCTAATATAATCCTCTTCATTAAAAAACCTCTCACGCTGAACCCTAGTCATATACAAGACATCAAGTTCTGGCATAGCATCATCAAGCGATGTCACCTCTTTGTATTCAATATTGTTTTTATCTAGTATCTCAGTTCTAATGTGTTCTGGCACCCTAAGTTCCTCTGGAGATATTAAAACAAACTTAGTGCCCTCGTACCTAGACATAGCTGTGATGAGCGAGTGAACTGTCCTACCAAACTTGAGGTCTCCACAACAAGCTATGGTAAGCCCTGTGAGTTTTCCTTTTTCCCTCTTTATTGTCAGTAGGTCTGTCAAGGTCTGTGTAGGGTGGTTGTGTCCACCATCGCCAGCATTTATTACAGGTATTCCAACGCTTTTAGATGCTACATAAGGTGCGCCCTCTTTTGGGTGTCTCATTACGATAATGTCGCTGAAACATTCTAACGTCTTTGCAGTATCGCTAACGCTTTCACCCTTTGAAACAGAACTTGACGAAGCAGAAGCAAAACCTATAACGTCGCCACCTAATTCGTGCATTGCAGCTTCAAAACTAAGCCTTGTCCTAGTAGATGGCTCATAAAATAAGGCTGCCATCTTTTTATGTCTACATTTTTCGTAGTATTTTTCGGGATTGTCTATAATATCCTCAGCTAGCTCAATCATCTCAGCAATTTCTTTATTGCTTAGGTCTAAAATGTCGATTAAATCTTTTTTCATTCGGTCATCCTCCTTGACTTTTTCTACTATTACTTCTATTACTTTTAATTTATCCATGACTCATCATCTGGATTGTCTCTAAATTTAAGTATTTTATCCTTATCATCACTAGAAATATATCCGTGTTCTACTGCTACTTCTAGCAAATTATCCAAGTTACATAAACTATAGTTTTTGAGATTTGCCTCAGCTAAATTATCACTAGCCTTTTGCATATTATATGTAAAAATACTTGCTATTCCCAAAACTTCTACACCACTATCTTGTAGAGTTTGTGCCGCTTTTATTGCACTTCCTGCTGTAGATATTAAATCCTCTATTACCAAAACCTTTGTCCTTTTTTTTATTCTGCCTTCAATTACATTCTCCCTACCATGAGATTTGTTTGACGAGCGTACGTAACCCATTGGCAGTCCTAGAATATCCGCTACAATTGCAGCGTGGGCTATCCCTGCTGTGGCTGTACCCATTAACATTTCAAGATCTGGGTATTTTTCCTGTATCATTTTTGCAAATGCCCTCTCCAAATATATCCTCGCATGAACATCCGATAATATAAGCCTATTGTCACAATAAATCGGACTTTTTATACCACTCGCCCATGTAAATGGTTTGTCTGGGCTTAGGAACACTGCTTGTATTCGTAGTAGTTCTGTTTCTATTTTTTTCATATTCTGCACCTCTCATACGCCTCTAGTGGGTCTTTAGCCTTTGTAATCGCTCTGCCAACAACAATATAATCTGCTCCATATTCTCTTGCCTTTTCTGGGGTAACGACTCTAACTTGGTCGTCATTACTACCATCACTAAACCTTATCCCTGGGGTTACAGTGAGAAAGTCTGCACCTAAATTATCGTGAATTTTTTTAGCCTCAAGAGCTGAACAAACAATCCCATCAAGCCCCGAGTTTTTAGCATTTTTAGCGTAATGAAGCACCACATCATCTAAGGTTTTATCTATTAAAAGCTCTTTGTTCATCACTTCTTGACTCGTTGAGGTTAGTTGGGTAACAGCAATCAGCAAGGGCTTTTCGCCATCTAATTCATCTATTGCCTCACGAGCTGCGTTCATCATTTTAGTAGTTCCAACAGCATGGACATTTATCATATCCACACCCAATTTTGCAAGGACTGATATGCTGTTTTTAACAGTATTTGGTATGTCGTGAAGTTTTAAGTCAAGAAAAATTTTATGCCCCCTGTCCTTTAAAACCTTAATTATATCAGCACCCTCTGAGTAAAAAAGTTGCATACCAATCTTTAAATATGGTCTTTTATTGCCAAATTTTTCTAAAAAATCCAGTAATTCTGACTTAGTATCAAAATCACAAGCTATTATTACATCTTTCATTTTCCACTCCTTTTTACTTGTATTTTTGAGCACTAGCTTCGTTATAGCTTACGCAAAGTCACAGAACTGTCATCTTGAGCGAAGTAATGCGTAGCATTACGTAGTCGAAAGATCTTTTACAAGATTTACTATAATGATAAATCTTTCCAATCTTTATTAATGCTCTCAATAAGTTTATTCTTTTTTGCTCTAGTCCATTTCTTTAATTGTTTTTCTCTAGCTATTGCATCGTCTATATTATGCGTTTCTTCATAATAAACTAATTTGTTTATATTATATTTCTTAGTAAATCCATCTTGTTCTTTATACTTATGTTCATTTATTCTTTTCTCTAAATCAGAAGTAACACCTATATACAATACTTTATTATTCCAGTTTGTCATCATATAAATATAATACATTGGTTTTCTCCTTTGCTAAGATCCATTCGACTCGCTATCGCTCGCTCAGGATGACACCTCCCTGTCATTTCGACCGTAGACGTTAACCGTAACGGAGCGAACCTTGTTCGCGTGAGTGCTGCCGAGAATAAAGTGCTTATTATTACTCTGATTGCGTATTCTACACTACAATGCCACCCACTATATCACTTAACTTACTAATTCCAAGTTCTTTGCATACTATATCAAGTTCTTCAACAATTTCCTTACAGGCATAAGGATTTACTAAATTCGCAGCTCCTATTTGAACAGCACTCGCTCCAGCAAGCATCATCTCCACCACATCTCTAGCAGAACTAACTCCACCCATGCCCATAATAGGTATCTTAACTGCCTTATAAACTTGATAAACCATTCTAAGAGCCACAGGAAAAATACACGCTCCAGACAATCCGCCAGTAACATTTGCTAAAATGGCTTGTCTTTTCTCTATGTCTATCCTCATTCCCATAAGCGTATTGATAAGGCTGATACCATCTGCTCCCTCATTTTCACAAGCCTTTGCAATAGACACAATATCAGTAACATTTGGGCTTAATTTTACATATAGAGGTTTTTTCACATTTTTTCTGACCTCTTTAGTAACCTTTGATGCCATGTCAGCACTTGCTCCAAAACTTAGTCCACCCCCATGAACATTGGGACAACTGATGTTTAGCTCTATGATGTCTACATCATCACAATTATCCGCAATTTCGCAGGTTTTAACGTACTCATCTATTGAAAAACCACTTATATTGGCTATCACTACGCCATCATAAACCGCTCTTAGTTTCGGAATTTCCTCGCCAATCACCTTTTCTATCCCAGGGTTCTGAAGTCCTATCGCATTTATAAGTCCGCAAGATGTTTCAGCAACCCTAGGAAGTTCATTGCCATATCGTTCATTTAGGGTTGTTCCTTTTAGGCTTATTCCACCAAGCAGGTTTATATCGTAGTGTTCCTTAAATCCATAGCCAAAACCAAAGGTGCCACTCGCTGGAATTATTGGGTTTTTCAGCTCAATTCCGCATAATTTGACCCTCTTATCTACTGAGCTATTATCTACCACAGGATTTCCTCCTTAAATAAAACTGGTCCGTCCTTGCAAATCCTCTTGTATGAATGTTTTGTCCTAATGCTACAAGCCATACAAGCCCCAAAACCACAAGCCATTCTCGACTCAAAACTAAACTGCCCCGATGTACTTGTCGCACTATCAACTGCCTTTAGCATCTGGAGAGGTCCACAGGAATATACATAGCTATAATCAATAGATGAAACAGCATTTGTAACAAAGCCTTTAATTCCGTAAGTTCCGTCAACTGTTGTAATTATAGGATTTATGCCAAGTTTTTTAAATTCTTCTTCGTAAAAAACCTCGTCCTTTGAATTAAAACCCAATATTACCTGTGGATTTTTCATTTCTAAAATAAGTTTTTTTGCTAAAAGATAAATTGGTGGAACGCCAACTCCCCCAGCTATTAACAAGGGTGCATCACCAGAAAAAGATGTGTCAAAACCATTTCCAAGTGGGATAAGCATTTTTATAATATCCCCACTTTTCATATTTGAAATCGCCTTTGTTCCCTCTCCAACAAGCTTATAAATTAAAGTGAGGGAAGTATCAGAGTAGTCGCAAATTGAAATCGGGCGCCTTAGATAAAAACCGTCAATTTCAATGTTTACAAACTGCCCTGCATGTGTAACATGGCTTGCATTCCCCCCCAAATTAAGCAAAAATGTCTTTTTTGCTATTTCTTTATTTGACAGTATTTTAAATTTATTATCTTGCATTACATATCCTTTAATCTTTTAAAAATGCCTTAAGCGACCTTAAATTAAAAGCTTTAAACATCGAGCGAAGTTTGGCTCGTTAGTCGTTCTCTAAGCATTTAAGCTTTGAAGCGTGAGCGTGGCAGGACGCCTAAGCTAGCTGCTGGCTAGCCGGACGCGATTCAGCAGCGTTAGCGAGAAAAGCGAAAAATGCAGTAAAAACGACGTTAAGACGAGTCAGGGCAAGCGAGAGTTTAAAGCTTTTTATAAGGAGCTTTACTTACTCTGATTTATAAACCACTTCGCCTTTATAAAAAGTCATAAGACATTTTGCGTACGCTTTCATGCCCTCAAATGGCGTAAACTTAGTCTTTGACAAAAACTCACTTCCCTTTATACTATGCTCTGAGTCCATATCAAAAATAGTGAAAGTCGCCTCGCCGCCCTTTTCAAACGGACTTCCAACCTTAAACAATTTCATTGGATTATTATACACAAGGTCTATCAACCTCTCTAGGCTAATTATTCCAGTCTTTACAAGCTCTGCGTGCAATAGCCTAAAGGTTGTTTCAAGCCCTACAATCCCCTTGGCACTATCCTTCCAACCCTTTGACTTTTCTTCTAATGTATGTGGAGCATGGTCGCTCGCTATTAAATCAACCGTACCGTCTTTTATCCCCTCAATTACTGCAAGCCTATCTTCCAAACTTCTAATTGGTGGATAAACTTTAAAAATCGCACTATCTGTAAGCATACTATCATCTAAACAAACGTGGTGGGCAGCTACTTCACAAGTGATGTTGTCACATTCTTTTTTTGCCTGTCTAACGAGTTCCACGCTCTCCTTACAAGATAGGTGACATACATGGTAGTGACAGCCAGTCTTTTTCGCAAGCTCTATATCCCTTGCTATTACCTCATATTCAGAGGCAGGAGTCAAAACCTTGTGTCCGTGTTTTCTAGCATACTCGCAGTCATGTATGTATCCGCCATCAGCTAAACTATTGCACTCACAGTGTGCCGCTATTATCTTTCCAAGTTTTTTTGCCCTTAGCATTGCCTCTTCCATAACAGTATTTTTTTGGACACAGATACCGTCATCTGAAAAACCAACAACCTTGTCCGCCAAGTCCTCCATATCAGAAACCTTGTCCCCAATTTCGCCCTTTGTTATCGAGCCATAAGGATGGACAGCGACCTTGGCTGTTTTTTCTATTATATCCATCTGAACCTTTAAACTCTCTAGGCTATCTGGCACAGGGTTTAAATTGGGCATGGTACAAACCGTAGTGTATCCTCCATGTGCCGCAGCTAAAGTCCCAGTTTCTATGGTCTCTTTATAAGAAAATCCTGGCTCTCTTAGATGGACATGTACATCTATAAACCCCGGAAAAGCGTAAACATTATCCCCAAAAAAAATGTCCGAACCGCTTTTATTATTAAAGCAATTCGGACCAATGTCACAAATAATACCACCATCAAGGCAAATATCGCCTTTGATGAAATCTCCATTCTGATAAATATTCAAGTTTTTTAGATTTGTTTTCATTTTAATCTCCCCCGATAAACCATCAAAGTTTTTCACAAATTTTTTCTAATTTATCATATTATTTTTATGATGTCAAGTGTTATTAATTTAACTTTGTTATTAATTTTCAAAACTATAGTAAATCACAATCCTTTAATATTTTTTCTACTGGTTCCCAAACCATAAGAGATGGGTTTTCTTTATAATATTTAACCCCCTTATACTCATGCAAAGTATATCCATTTTTGTGATTATTCCCCATAATAATTTTAGCTCTCTCTACGGCTTGTATAACATTTTCTATTGATAATGAACTAAGGCAATTTTTAAAATTTTTTTCTTTTTTATACTCTTTCATATTAAGAAATTTTTTATCATAAGCCTTGTTTATCTGATTAATATACAAATCTCTACTAGCTATTGAGGTGAAAGAGTCTTTTTTATGAAGTATAATCCACAAATCAAACGTAAAATTGCTATAAGCAAATTTGTACTTTATTCCTTTACCACAATTATTTGCTTTTTTTAAGTTGTCTATAGTGGTTAAAAATTCCTTAACATGGTATTCTTCATTACTTTCATAATCTGAAACATGATAAAAAATTTCTCTATAAATGGCATTTACTCTTTTTGCTCTTTTAAATGGATTTTTTCAATTGTACAATCAAAAGAAACATTATATGTTGCATTATCAATGCTATTTATACATCTACTAAGCCACTCAAAGTACCATTTTTCTGTTTCACCCTCAACTGTAAAATGATATTTTTTTGTCTGCTTCTTAACTGACATTCTTACTCCTCTCGGGTAGCTAATAATTCTTCAATCAGCAAGCTAAAATCTATATCCTTAATAGCACCATATCTATTAATAAAATAGTTTTTCATGTAATCATCCGTTTTACGAACGCCTTTTGTTCCAGCAGTTCCAAAATCAGACAAGGAATATAAAATACTTTGATTTGTTTCATCATCTCTCTCAATAAACTTAATTTCATCTCGTCTAAATATATTAGAATTTAAAAAAATTGGATTATGAGTATTAAAAATCAACTGTGCATTATTTACATTTATTTCATCGTTATGAAAAATATTTATAATACTAATTAATGCTATTGGATGGATTGAAGCGTCGAATTCATCAATAACCAAGGTTCCGCCTCTTTTAATTGCATTTAAAATAAATGGAAAAATATTTGTAAATCTTATAGTTCCATACGATTCAAAACTTTCAACAGGGATAGCTCTTTTTTTATTATTATCTTCAATGATTGAACACATCTTTGCCCTAGAGTCGTCTTCTTTAATATATGCAATATCATTTGAATTTGCACCAAAAATTTTAGCAGCCTCATTCACACTCTTATCTATTAAAACAGTTTTATCCTCATCGTTTGAAACATCTGGCAAAAGTGAAATAGAATCTGACCTGTAAACAATTATAAATTTTTTCGCAAACCAATCATACATTAAGTCATAGAACTCTTTAGATATCATTATCTTAAAACCATTTGTTAAAAATAATTCTTCTTTATCCAAACTTTCTTGCATTATATAAGTATATCCTGAAATATTCTCTATGAGGTCTTTGGAAATAAAATTTTTTATTGCTTTTAAATTTCCAAACTCTAATGTTTCACTTCTTGAAAAAATAATATTTTCATTAACTGATAATTCCTCTAATAATATTTTTCTTTCATAATCTTGAACGAGAAATCCACCAATATCTAGTACTAACCTATATTGTATGCGAAAAGCATTTTCAACAAAATCAATAAAAAATTCTATAGGTTCAGTATTTTTTTGGTCTTTATTAGGAATTAATTCTAAAACATATTTTGAAATATTAGGGTGATTGCCTTCTTCTTCATTCCTAATATGACCTCTAATAACAATTGATTTCAAAACTTCCATAGCTCCAATTATATTTGTTTTTCCAGAAGCATTAGGTCCATATACCACAGAAGAACAAAGCCCTTTTAAAACTTGTTTTCCAAGTCTTTGTTTACATAAACTATAATCAAGACCTGTTTGTTTAGGAGCGGCTGACATAGAAAAATTAACCTCGTCAACAAAGGTCTTGTAATTCTTTACTCTAAATTCCAATAACATTATAGGTCTCCTTTAAAAAAACGCAACAAAATAACTTTATTTTGCAAGTTTGTTGCAACACCACACAATTATTATATACATTTTGAAAAAAAATCAATAATTTTGCACAAATTATGCAAAATTATAACATTTTATAAAAAATCCAATATAAATTATTACACCCAAATATTTTCTTTCCTATTAACTATATAAAAGCCTTTTTCGTTGAGGGTGTTTTCCCTGTTATATAGCATTTCCGAGCCATCCATCTGTCTTAAAATTCCGCCAGCTTCCTCAATTATGCACTGCATAGCACAGGTGTCCCACTCAGATGTATAGCCATATCGATAGTAAAGGTCAGCCTTTGCAGAGGCTACCATACAGCCTTTTATTGAACTTCCAAAAGAAATAATTTTTGCTATTTTATCTTTGTTGTTTTCTATTAGGGATTTTTCTTTGTCTTTAGAATGAGACTTGCTCTGTAAAAAAATTAAATTATCCAGCCTATCAGATACTTTTATTTTTTTTACCTCTCCGCTTTTTATATCTTCATAAAAAGCACCTCTATCCCTTTCTGCATAGTAAAATTCATCTGTCACAGGAACATAGACTGCTCCCATTATCGGTCTTTTTTTGTAAGTTAGTGCTATATTTACTGAAAACTCACCATTTTTTTTGACAAATTCCTTTGTTCCGTCCAAGGGGTCAACGATAAAACAAAAATCATTTTGCATCCTAGTTCTATCGTCTTTTAATTCCTCTGATAAAATTGCAATATCTCGATAATTCTCTCTCAATCCACTAACAATAATCTCATTTGCCCTTTTGTCCGCAAGTGTAAGAGGGGAACTATCAGACTTATACTCCACATTAAAATCTGTATTATACACTTCAAGTATAGCCTTGCCAGCGTTTATCGAGATACTTCTTATCACATCTATTTTTTCTAAATTTCTATATATTTCACTAATCATTATTAAAATACCTACACGTTATTTTTCATAAACTTACTTGCCAAATATTGCCCTGTGTGCACTTGAAAAGGCGAATTGCAAGTTATATCCTCCGCAGTTTCCGACAAGTTCTATAGCCTCGCCAACTACCATAATTCTATTGTCTTTTTTTAACGCCATCGTCTTGTTATCAATATCCTCAACTTTTACGCCGCCTTTTGAAACGATAGCCTTTTCTAGTGGAAACTTTTCCTTTAGTGTCAGGGTATATTTCTTTAGTTTCTCTATTAACAAGTTTAAATCTTTGGACTTTAAATCTGCTAATTTAACATTTTCTAAGTTGACTTCATTTATAATAAGTTTTAAAAGGCTTTCGGGCATATCTGAAATTTCTAATAAGACTGTCTTTAGCAATTTTTTCGCATCTGTTTTTGCCTTTTCTTTTATCTCTAACTTTAATTCGTCTATGGTTTTTTTTGGTATAAAATCAAGCGTAAATTTTTCGCCAAGCTGTATATAGTTTGAAATATCCATTATTACTGGCCCAGAAAGATAGCTTCCTGTAAAAAGTATATTACCCTTGAAACTCATTTTCCCATAATTGAGTTTTACGTTTGTTGTCACTCCTTTTAGGCTGTCAAAACTGGACTCCTCTATGTACATAGGTGATAGAGCTGGTTCTAAAGGGCTAATATCAAAGATTTTTTTCATCAACTTTCCATCAGAACCTGTTTCGACGTAAGTTGCTCCGCCACAGGCAAATATAAGTTTTTTGCACTCATATTCAGAAGCCTTGCTAATAACTTTGATAGACTCATCATCTGCCTTTATATCTATAATTTCCTCTTCAAAGTGTAGTTTATGCCCCCTTTTCTCTATTTCTTTTAAGAAAAATTGGGTAACGTCCTTGGCATTTTCAGACTTAGGTATCACCCTCTCGCCATCTACCATAGTGTTTAGCCCCCTGCTCTCAAAATATTCAATTAATTTTTCATTATTAAAGGCGTGAATTATAGGGCGGACAAAGGATGGGTCTGTGTACGAATTTACGAAATCCTTAATATCGCCTACTTTTGTGATATTACAACGTCCACCACCAGTGATATTAAGTTTTCTGCCAGCTATTTTGTTTTTTTCTATCCCCAATACATTTAGTTTTTTATCTGCATTTGCTAGGGCAAATAAGCCTGATGCACCCAATCCAACGACTATTAAATCATACATTTTAACACCCCATTCTATTAAAATCTGTAATCATTTCCTTAATTATAGCATATTTAGGGTGTTTTTTTGACAAAAATATGTTAAAATCACTATGTACAATTTAATGAGCAAACTTTAGCAAAAAGTATTGCTATTTATACGAGGAGGATAAAATGAATTACAAAGAACATGCAAGGATAGACAAAATGCAAACTAAGGAACTAATAAAGGCTTTGCCTAATGAAATGGATGGATTTAAACAGATGCGTACCCCTGCATTACACGATGCGGCTTTAACAGCCAAGACAAAGGAGCTAATTGCACTATCTATCGGTGTAGCAATTAGATGTGAGTCGTGTATAGTAGCGCACACTGCAAGGGTAATTTCACTTGGCGTGACAAGAGAAGAAGTTGTAGATGCTTTAAGCGTTTGCTTATTTATGGGTGGTGGCCCTGGAACTGCATATTCAGCAAAGGCTCTTGCGTGTTATGATGAACTAAAGGAAGAACACGATAAAAAGTTAGCAAAAAAGAAAAGTTCGTGAGGTCCTAATTTCTAAAAAGAATTGGGCAATTCTTAGAACTTAAAGTGGCTTTTATAAGCCTCAAATGTATACAAAGAGATATTTTATTTATATTTTAATTAAACGAAGAGACTTAAAATAAAAAATTTTAAACTTTTAGGAGCGTTGATTTTAGTATAAAGTTTATAGAAACCTACCAATTAAGCTTGGTAGGTTTTTTATTCTGTAAGCTCTTTTTTATGGAACTTTTTTTTCTTTTTGCAGTCTAATATACAAGAAAGTATACGATAGCTTTGGAGGTATAAAAATGAAAAAATTATATTCAATTATAATTGCTACTACACTTATTTTTTGCTTAAGTGCTTGTGATAATAATAGCAGCAATGAAAATCTGCAAAAAACAGAATTTAAAGCCGATAGTTTAAGCCATTCTATTAAAGCCAGCGAAAACCTAGATGAAGAACTAGAAAAAATCGACATTCAGGGAAATGAAAACATTGAGTTAACGGAGTTTGCCTTAAACTTACTAAAACAATGTGCAAAAGAAAACAAGGAAAAAAATACAAACTCTCTCATTTCGCCAATTTCTGTATTTTCTGCACTAGCGATGGTGGAGAACGGCGCTAAAGCGGAAACATTAAAACAAATGGAAACATGTCTAGGAATAGAACTTGATAAGACAAATAAGTTTTTTAAACTATACAATGATAATTTAGCAAAAGATGAAAAACAAAAACTTAAAATTGCAAATTCAATTTGGATTAACGATGTAAAAAGACTAAAAGTTAATCAAAGTTTTTTGCAAAAAAACAAGGATTATTATGATAGTGATATTTTTAAGATAAAGTTTGAAGAAAATGCCCTAGCAGAAATAAACTCTTGGGTTAAGCAGAAAACAGACAATATGGTTCCAAAAATTTTAGACAAAATATCTAAAGATGCAGTAATATATTTAGTAAATGCAGTTAGTTTCGATGCGGATTGGGAAGAAAAATACGAAATAGAAAGACCATTAAAAGCAGATTTTATGCAGGAAGATTACACTACGCAAAAGGTTGAACTTATGCCATCAGATGAACATTTTTATCTAGAAAATGAAAATTCAACAGGAGTAATTAAGTACTATAAGGGTGAAAAGTATGCTTTTGTTGCCCTACTGCCAAATATGGGTATTACTATGGATGAGTACTTAGATAGTTTAAGCGGGCAAAAAATAAATGATATTATTAAAAATAGAAGCGAGGAAAAGGTTATAACATATATTCCAAAATTAGAAATAGAATATAGCTTGTCTTTAAATGAGTCTCTTATAAATATGGGAATGAAGGATGCTTTTAATGTAAATTTGGCGGATTTTACTGATATGGCTATATCTGAAAGAGGGAATATATATATAAATAGAGTTATTCACAAAACCTTTATTAAGATTGATGAAAAGGGGACTAAAGCAGCTGCTAGCACAGTGGTAGAAACCGCTGATGGATGTGCAATTCAAGAAATAAAACCTAAAGTCGTAAGACTAGATAGACCATTTTTATATATGATTTATGATATGGAAAATGACTTGCCTGTGTTTATGGGTACAGTGATGAAAATAGAGAATTAAGGAGAAAAAGGAGAAATAATATAAAATGTGTAACGCATATCGGATTGACAGTTAACGACATCGATAATTCTAATTTCATATTTATTTTTTATTATATTTTGTGTTGTTTTATATTTGTCAATTTGGTAAAATAATTTCAGGCATAAGTTTTTTACAATAGGAAAGGAACTAAATATGAAAAGATTTAAAATTTTAGGAGCACTTATACTTGTTTTGGCTTTAAGTTTGACTGGCTGTGGAGATAGCAAGGATGGTCAAAAATCAAAAGACGATTCAAAAGATAATAATCAAAAGCAAGAAGAACAAAAAGACAAAGAAGAAAAAGAAAAACAAGATGAGCAAAAAAATGATGAAAAATCAAAAGACAACAATGAAGAAAAGCAAGATGAAGAAGCTTCAAATAGCTCAAAAGAATTAAAAGTTATTACCAAAGACGATATCTTCTTTAAAATGAAAGATGAGGATAACCTTGCTCAAGATGAATATGGACTACTAGAATATGGTGGATTTTATACTAAGAGTTTTGACGGTGAGTATGCTACAAGTGCAAGTATAGAGGAATTTGTAGAACACTATAAGTCTACGTTTGAAAAATCAGAAGGATTTATAAGTGACCAAGGTGATGACTATGCAACTATTGTCTTTCGTGCTAAAGCTGACAAAGATGAAGTTTTAAGAAATGTTGTTTTAACAATAAGAAAATTTGGCGAAAATCACAAAATAGAATTCCGTGTTGTTAAAATAAATCCAGATGGTTCGACTTACGAAGGCGAAGACACTTATGTAGAGAAAGTTTCACTAAACAAAGAAGAAAATAATGAAAATAAAACTGTAGATTCTGTAGAGGTATTCAAATTTAAAGTTAAGGAAATGGAAAGTGAAGCTGGTGGAATTAAAAGTGGAGAGTCCTATTTCTTAATGTATACAAGTGAAGCTACATTTGACGAAGCTAAAGCTTATTTCCTTGAACAATTTAAAGCAGATGAAGAAGGTCTTGCTATAGATCAAAATGTTGAAAATAGAAAAACTTGCCAAATGAAATTTTATATGAGAAATGATGTAGATAAAGAATTAGATATAAGTATAAATATAAATGAAAAAGCGGATAACCCAGACGAATTAGCTATATCTGTGCATACACAATCTCGATAATAAACATTTCTATTGTCTTAGCAAAACAAGTGGAGAGACCTTGCTATTGCAAGATCCTTCGACTGCGTAATGCTTCGCATTACTTCGCTCAGGATGACGGTAAACAAAAAACCTACCACTTTTCTGTAGTAGGTTTTTTATTATTATTTTTTACGTAGAATTTTTGAGATAATAACAAAAAAATAAAGAAATTAGCGAAGGAGTTTATCTAAACATAAATGACTGAGCTAATTATCTGAAATTTCTGAAGTTAGTGCTCAAAAATACAAGTAAAAAGGTAACGTGCTATCTTCGCAATTCACACCTTCACAACAACTATTTTCGCCGTTTGCTTGCTAATTTTAGCACTGACTTCGTTAAGTTCGGATACTTTGCTCGGTCATTTAGCTTATCTAAACTCCCTCACAAAATTCCTCCTTGCCTCGCCATTATCTAAAATTATCGGCGCAAAATTTATTTTTTATGATTAAGTCTCTCAGCGGCGATACATACAAAAAAAAGAACTGAAATAAATCAGTTCTTTTTTCCTTATCGGGCAACGTGCTATCTTCGCAATCGCCTTCGCAACAACTATTT
>PDWI01006782.1_pt1 | contig 14253 bp, 16 predicted proteins | sample 1430891 | NCBI WGS metagenome assembly PDWI01 (sample SAMN01162508, study PRJNA174530) | Oral metagenome, whole genome shotgun sequencing project. | biome: Marine environment; feature: Marine mammal; material: Swab sample of the gingival sulcus; isolation source: swab sample of gingival sulcus...
TTAAATTTATTTGTATCTAAACCGTAATTTTCAAAAAAATCTTTTGCATAAAAATGTTCTGAAATTATTTGTCCAATAGTTTTATTTTTCATTTTTCACCTACAATTCAAATTATATTTTTACTTTTCTAACGTTACCTAATTGATATTCTTTACCTATACGAGTTTCACCTAAGCAATAGGAACAAAGGGCAGCAGGCATTGGAAATCTAAGTTTATATCCTTCCAAATTATCAATTTTTAGTTCGTTAGCTAAAATAAGTTTAGCAAGTTCTTCTGCACCTTGACCTGTTAGACCATTGACGTGGAGAATTTTCGCTTTAGGATTTACAAAGGCTACTTTAGAAGCAAAAACTTCTTTTTCCGCTTGTGAAACTATATCTGATTTAGTTACAGTAACAATATCTGCCGATTTTAGCATAGGACCAATTTTCTTTGGAGTGTTAATTCCTGAAAGATTATCTATGGCACATATGGCAGTAATATTTTGTATATATGGAGAACATCTATTACAAAGACCTGCTGTTTCCACAAAGAGTACATCTAAATTTTCTTCTAAAGCCCAAGAAACACAATCTTCTATATTTGAAATAAAGAAATGGTCTGGACAAAGTCCGCCAGAAAGTCCTTTTTTTGCTAAAATATCTTTGTTAGCATAAACTTCATCGTCATTTGTGTATAGACAGTCAAACTTCATAACACCAATTTTAAATCCCATTTCTCTAAGGACTGTACCTGTTTTTATTATTACACTGGTTTTTCCAGATGATGGTGGACCAGATATTATTGCTAATCTCATTGTAACCTCGTTTCTACATACCAAAGATTTTTTCACACTTCTTGATAATTTCTTCTGTATTATTATTGTCGATAAAGTCCCAACCAACCCATTTTAATTTTTGGTCTTCTGATAGATAATATGCTGCACCATCAAGAGTTGATGGGAATTTGCCATTTGCACTTAGCAGTTCATCGATGTCTTCATGTCTGAAGAAATCCACTAATGTATCTACTTCTTTTTGTTTGTCTTTTTTAGCCATTAAGAAGATTGGACTTATTATTGCACCATCTTTTGGCCATACTACTTCAACTTCATCTGTATTATAAATCATTCTAGTAAAGAAATAAGGAATAACACTTACTGCTGGCGGATTTTTCTTTTTGAAAGAACCTGTCATTTGTGCAGGGTGCATACTTTCTGCATTTGCTTTACAAAGTTTTTCGACACCATCGTAGCCATAGTCTTTGTAGATATTCATACAAATCGCATTAAACATATCTAAATCTCCAAGAGGAATGGATAAGCTATCTTCAAATTCAGGTTTTAGTAAATCAGACCAGCCTTCAATTTTTCTATCTCCTAATATTTTTTTATTAACTAAGAATACGCAAGGAACCATAGAAAGTATAAAAAATCTGTTTTTTGGATCTTTAAGAGAAAATTTCTCGTTATCAAAATGTTTGCTCATTTTTGGATGATTAAATGTATAATCTCCATCTTCAAACATTTCTTTTTTTACTTTTGGACTGAAAAAATGCTCAAAACCTACAGAAAGAATAACATCAGGTCCTTCACCTGTTTCTTTATCAAAAGAATTTTTAATATAATCAATACCCATAGAGGCAGACTGTAGGTCAAACTGAGGTCTTGGTGATATGTTTTGAATGGATTCATCAGATTCCATAGCTTCTTGTAAGCTGATTCTTATAGGACAAGGTAGAACACCTGTCATATGAAAATCTGGTTTTTCCAAAGTTTTATTTCCTGTTGACAAAGTAATATCGTCTGATATTGTTGTATCGTTTATAATATTTAACAAGTTTTTTTCTATGGCATTATAATCTATGCCCTTTAATGAACAACCATTTCCAATGGACATAGCTTTGCCTATCGTATTAAGCATTTTTGGGTCTTTTAAAGGTGTAAAACCAACACTTACAAGATAGTCTAAAACCATAGGATATTTAGTTACAACGTCATATATTTTTGTGTTTTTATCAAAATATTTATTTTCCATAATATTACCTCCAAGTAATCTAAGTTTAATAGAATATATACATAGTATCACGGCACTAAAAAAAATGATGTTGCAATTATCACATATAATAAAAAAATGATTGATTTAGGCAAAAATATATAGTATAATAATCGAGCGTGTTTGAAAATAAATGCGTATAGATTAAATTTACACATAAAATCACTTCTAAATTGGTGCTTGATATTTTGTTAAGTTGTTTAGAGGGAAAATTTTATGGAAGATGAAAACCAAGGAGGTATAGAAAAATGGCAATAGTTTCAATGAAACAATTATTAGAAGCAGGTGTTCATTTCGGACATCAAACAAGAAGATGGAACCCTAAGATGGCACCATATATTTTCACAGAAAGAAATGGTATATATATTATAGACCTACAAAAAACTGTTAGAAAAATAGATGAAGCTTATGAAGCAATGAAAGAATTAGCTGCTACAGGAAGACCTATTCTTTTTGTAGGAACTAAGAAGCAAGCCCAAGTTGCAGTGGCAGATGAAGCTAAGAGATGTGGACAACACTTTATAAACGAAAGATGGCTAGGTGGAACTCTTACAAACCACAAAACAATCTCAAGCAGAATTAAGAGAATTTATGAAATTCAAGCTATGGAAGAAGATGGAACTTTTGAAAAACTAGCTAAAAAAGAAGTTCTTAAATTAAAATTAGAACTTCAAAAACTAGAAAAATTCCTAGGTGGTATTAAAGAAATGAAAGGAATGCCAGCAGCAATATTTGTGGTAGATCCTAAAAAAGAAAAAATCGCGGTAAAAGAAGCTAGAATTCTAGGAATTCCAGTTATCGGTATAGTAGATACAAACTGTGACCCTGAAGATGTGGACTTCGTAATTCCTGCAAATGATGATGCTATAAGAGCTGTAAAACTTATAGTTGGAGCTATGGCAGATGCAGTAATAGAAGCAAACCAAGGAGAAAGTTTTGATGATAGTGAAGCTTCTGAAACAACAGAAGATGAAGTGGAATAATCAAGGAGGTATAAAATGGCTGTTACAGCACAATTAGTAAAAGAATTGCGTGAAATCACAGGTGCAGGAATGATGGATTGCAAAAAAGTTTTAGTAGAAACTGATGGAGATATGGATAAAGCAGTAGACCTTTTAAGAGAAAAAGGTTTAGCAAAAGCAGCTAAAAAAGCTGGTAGAATTGCTGCTGAAGGATTAGTAAGATTTGCATTTGCAGATGGCGGTAAAAAAGCTGGTATAATAGAAGTAAATTCAGAAACTGACTTTGTTGCAAAAAATGGAGATTTCATTGAATTTGTTGAAACTTTAGCTGATATCGTAGTTGATACAGATGCTAACACTGTTGAAGAATTGGCATCAGTTGATTACAAAGGCGAAGGTAAAGTTGAAGACGCACTTAAAAATAAAATAGCTACTATCGGTGAAAATATGAATATCAGAAGATTTGCTAAGTTTAACGAAGCAGGAACTGTATATGTAGGATATAGCCACGGTGGTGGTAAAATAGGTGTACTAGTTGGTCTTAAAACTGAAGCTTCTGCTGATGAAGTAGCAGTTGTAGGTAAAGACGTAGCTATGCAAGTAGCATCTATGAATCCTCAATTCTTAGACGAAAGTCAAATCTCTGAAGAATATTTAGAACATGAAAAAGCTATTTTGGTACAACAAGCTTTAGCAGAAGGAAAACCAGCAGATATAGTTGAAAAAATGGTTAGTGGAAGACTTAAAAAAGAACTTAGAGAAACTTGCCTAGTTGAACAAAAATTTGTTAAAAACGGTGACCTTTCAGTTAAACAATACGTAGATAGCGTAGCAAAAGAATTAGGTAAGGCTATAGAAGTTGTTTCTATGGTTAGATATGAAGTTGGAGAAGGAATAGAAAAGAAAGAAGAAGATTTCGCAGCAGAAGTTGCAGCACAAATCAATGGCTAGAAAGTCACTTTAATATTTTTTATAAAACTTCAAAAAATATATGATGAAATTAAAAGTACCAGTTGTAAATATAAAATATTAAAATATAATATTTGTATAGAATTGCAGTTGGTACTTTTTTTATGCAAAGGATAATTATATGGAAAATAGATTTAAAAAGTATGTTAGTATAATAATCGCTATACTATTAACATTTATAATGATTGGTATAGATTTAAAAGGAGGTCATTCCTATTTATTCAGAACAGCTGTAAAGATAGCGCTGTTTGGTGTAATTCCTTTTGCTTTATTAAAATATAGAAAAATTAAAATGCCTGTACTTAAAAAAGATGAAAATTATAAAAAAGTTTTGGCATTTTCTATTATAGTTTTACTGTTGCTGTTGATCTCGGGAATATTATTGCTGAAACTGGGATTTTTATCAAATGCAAAGTATAATTTGTCAAGTGCTGTAGGGGTAAATGAGGGTAATTATATTTTTGTGTATTTGTATGTAGTGCTTATAAATGGACCTTTAGAAGAGTTTTTCTTTAGATATGGGATTTTGAAATTAGTAGAAAATAAAGGTAGTATTTATTTAAGCAGCTTGTTATTTTCTTTATATCATATCGGAATGCTTTTAAATATGTTTAATTTTTATATTTTTGTATTTTCTATAATTGGACTTGCATTAGTTGGGCTTATGTTTATCAAAATAAATAAAGATTCTATTTTGAATTCTGTAATTGTTCATATGAGTGCAAATATAGGAATAAATACAGTAGGTTTACTGATTATGTATGAGTTAATATAGATATAAAAAAAAGGTAGCTATAAGCTACCTTTTAGTAACAATTTTAGAAACTCAATACTTTGTCGCTATCTAGTACCCATTGAGCAAGTTCTGCTTGACTAGAGGAATTAGCTCCTTCGAAATATGGTTCGTTTTTGTGTATTCCACAACGAGTCATACAAGTACCACAAACTTTTACTTCTACGCCTTTGCTAATTAAATCTTTTAACATTTGTGATAAATCAAATTCATAATGTTCAGGTGGTTTACAGCTCTCTCTAGCCATATCTACAGAATCGTTCATAAGAAAAATTCGCACCTGTGCACCGCTTGCTCTAAGGGCTTCCGCTTGTCTTAATCCATTCCAAGTAACATCTGTGTCGTTATATGGAACACCATTGAAAATAATAAGTACTTTCATAATTTACTCCTTTTCTACAACTTTAAATAAGTTTTAGAGATTTATATTCACCTTAATTGTATTGTATATAAAATATAAAAGCAATAGATATTTTGTTAGTCATTTTAAAAAAGTTTTGAGAAATAATAAATATGTTTTGATTTTAATTTACAAAGTGTATAAAATAGAAGTGTTAAAGAATAATATATGAAAACAGAGGTAAGTAAATGAAAATAAAAAATAATATAAAAAATGAACCACTAGACAAATTGAGAAATAAGATGGAAGAACAAAGTATAGATGCTTGCATTATACCTATGAATGATTATCATTTAAGCGAATATGTGGGAGAATATTTTAAAGTTGTAAGATACATATCAGGATTTACAGGGTCTGCAGGAACTGTTGTTGTAACTAAAGATGAAGCAGGACTTTGGACAGATGGTAGATATTTTATACAAGCAGAAAAAGAGCTTAAAGATAAAGGTGTGAAACTATTTAAGCAAGGTGTAAAAGGCGTGCCTAATATTAAGGAGTTTTTGAAGGAAAAGCTTAAAAATGGTGGAACAGTGGGACTTGATGGCAAAGTTATTTCTGCTGAAGATTATATGGATATTACTTATGATGTACAAAGAGAAGAAGAAAGAGATTTGAACGCTGAAAAAGATGAAAATTTCATAGAATTTAGAGCGGATTTTGATGTAATTGGTGAAATTTGGGAAGAAAGACCTAGCTTGCCAAAGGGTGAAGCCTATGTTTTCCCAGAAAAATACTCAGGAAAATCTACAAAAGACAAACTTGAAGCTGTAAGAAATGTAATAAAAAAAGATAAATTGGCAACAATGCACATTTTGTCTACTCTTGAAGACATTGCTTGGCTTTACAATTTTAGGGGAAGCGATATAGCCTATACTCCAGTGGTATTGGCACATACAGTTATTACAGAAAAAAAAGCCATATTATTTGCAGATAAAGATAAATTTAAAGGCGAAGTTTTGAAACACCTACAGAAAAATGAAGTAGAGCTTAGAGACTATTTTGAGTTTTATGATTATATAAAAGGGTTGGTAAATGAAAATATATTGGTGGATATAGCAAGAATAAATGAATATACGAGAATGTGTATTAATTCACCTGTAAATAAAGAATTAAAAGAAGAAAACTCAGGAAAAGAGGATAATTTCTGCTTTGCAAAACACGTAGAAAATCCAACAATAAGAATGAAAGCTATAAAAAATCCTGTGGAACTTGAGAATATAAGAAAAGCTTATGAAAAAGATGGTGTGGCTTGTACTGAAATGGCATATTACATAAAAGAGGGCAGAAAAGTAGAAGAGCCTGATAAACAATTATCAGAGCTGACAGCAGTAGATAAAATACTTGAATTTAGAAAGAAGCAAGAAAATTTTATTGAAGAAAGTTTTGATACAATTAGTGGATACGGTGCAAATGCTGCCATGGCACACTATCATGCAACGGAAGAAGATTACAGTATAGTAGAAGACAAAGGTCTATTTTTAATGGATTCTGGTGGACATTATTTTGAGGGTACAACGGATATAACTAGAACTTTTGCTATGGGAGAAATAGCAGAAGAAGAGAGAACTCATTTTACACTGGTATTAAAAGGTATGATAAATTTGGCATCTGCAAAATTTTTGTATGGCGTAACAGGTGGTAATTTAGACGTTTTGGCAAGACAACCAATGTGGAATAAGCTTATAAATTATAACCACGGAACAGGTCATGGAGTAGGTCACGTTTTAAGTGTTCACGAAGGACCAGCATCTTTAAGGTGGAATAAGAGCACAGATAAGTCGGCAGATGTTGTGCTAGAAGAGGGTATGGTACTAACTGATGAACCAGGCATATATATAGATGGCTCTCACGGTATTCGTATTGAAAATCAGTTAATAGTTGTAAAAGATATTGAAAATGAATATGGTCAGTTTTTGAAATTTGATACAGTGACTCTTTGCCCTATTGATTTAGATGCTGTAGATTTAAAAATGATGACAGAAGATGAACTTCAATGGTTAAAAGAATATCATCAAAGAATTTACGATGTTATAGGTGATAGATTACAACCTGATACAAAGGATTGGCTGAAAAAAATTGTAGATAGATTGTAAAAAACTTTGAAATTACTTTTAGTAAAAGGAAGATTTGTTATTTAGAAAGGTTTTAAAATGAAAAGAAAATTCAAGCTAGTAGTTGCAATATTTGTAGTAATTGCTTTAGGTTTATCAAGTTGTGGCATTGGCAATTCTGATGATTCTAAAAAAGATAAAACTTTAAAAGAAGGCGTTTATACAGCTTCTTTTGAAGGTATGGGAGGAGATGTTACAGTAGAAGTTACTTGTGATAAAAATGGCATAACAGATATAAAAATACCTGAAAATTACGAAACACCAGGGGTAGGACTTTATGCACAAGAAGTTATTAAAAAAGAAATTTTAGATAGACAAACTTTGATGGTTGATGATATAGCTGGTGCAACAGTAACGTCTACTGCTGTAAAAATGGCTGTTTCTGAGTGTTTGAAACAAGCTGACTGGAATATAAATGCTTGGAAAAATATAGATGATAAGGTGAAGAAAGAATATCCTAGTGAGTTGTCAGCAGATGTTGTAGTTGTCGGCGGAGGTGGTGCAGGACTTGCTGCAGCAGTATCGGCAGTGCAAAAGGGGGCATCTGTAATAGTAGTTGAGAAAATGGGATTTTTAGGTGGAAATACAGTTGTTTGTGGAGGAATATATAATTGCCCTGACCCTGAATTGCAAGAGCCTGCAGGAATTGAAGACTCTCCTGAGTTATTTAAAGAACAAACTTTAACAGGCGGGGATAATGTGGCAAACCCCAAGCTTGCGAAAATTTTAACAAGCAAAGCTTACGAAGGATTGAATTGGTTGAAATCTTTGAAAGCGCCTTTTAAAGATACTATTACTCAAGGTCCAGGGTCTTTATATCCTAGGACTCACGTTTCCTTAAAACCTTTGGGAACAGGAATGATAGAGGCGTATATAGAGTTTTTAAATGAAAATACAGATAGGTGTCAGATTGTTAAAAATACAGAAGTGATAGGTATAGACATAGAAAATAATGTGGCAAAAGGCGTAACAGCGTTAAATAAAGACGGAAGCGAACTTAAAATAAATGCAAATAAAGGTGTAATTGTTGCAACAGGTGGATTTGCTGGAAATAAAGAATTACGTCAAAAATATAATGTTTCAGGAAAGTGGCCAAATTTAACTGGACAACCTACAACAAATGTACCAGGAGATACAGGTGACGGTATTAAAATGTTAGAAGATGTTGCAGAATTTGTGGATATGGAACACATACAGTTATTACATATGTGTAACCCTCAAGATGGTACAGTTTCTGGTATTTGCTTAGGAAAAGGTGTAGCTGGTGAATTATTCTTAAATAAAGATGGCAATAGATTTGTTAGAGAAGATGGCAGGAGAGATGAAATCTGTTTGGCAGTGATGAAACAGCCAGGTCAGATGTTTTATGATATTCAATCTTCAGAATCTATAGATGACCCTAGCAAATTTTATTCTTTAGAGGGAATTCCTTTGAATACTATGCTTGAAAAGAAAATGTTTGGGTGGATAGTTGCTGATGACTTGGAGGATTTGGCAAATAAGTTGAATATGCCTGTAGAAAATGTTAAAAAATCTTTTGCAGACTACAATAAGGGCGTTGAAACTAAAAATGATAAATTTGGCAGAAAACTTCTTGTGTCAAAAATAGAAAAACCTAAATTTTATGCTTATCCTCGTACTGTTTCTGTACATCATACTATGGGTGGTGTGAAAATAAATGAAAATGCAGAGGTTGTTGGTGTAGATGGAAAAGTAATTCAAGGACTTTATGCAGCAGGAGAAGTGACAGGAGGAATTCACGGTTCAAATAGATTAGGTGGTAATGCAGTAGTTGATACGGTAGTCTTTGGAAGAATTGCAGGAGAAAACTGTGCTGGACGTTAGTTTTTGGAGATAAAATGAGTGAGATTTATGATATTGTAGTCGTTGGAATGGGAGCATCAGGGCTTTTTGCTATGGCAAATTTAGAAAGCAAGCTTAATGTTTTAGGACTGGATAGTCAGAAAAAAGCTGGGCAGAAATTAAAATTGACAGGTGGAGGCAGGTGTAACTTAACGAATACAGAAAACGTGAAACATTTAGTGAAACAATATACAGATAGCTCTTTTGTAAGACCTATAATATACGGATTTAACAACGAAAAAACTATTGAATATTTTGAAAAAATAGGTTTGAAGATAAAAGAAGAACAGGGGAAAATATACCCTTTAAGCAACAACGCAGAAGATGTGACTAAAATATTGCTCGCTGAAATTGAAAAGAAAAAACACAAAATAAAATACAATGAAAAAGTTTGTGATATAAAATTTTGTGATGATTGTATTGAAGTATTGGGTCAAAATAACGTTTTTAAAAGTAGAAGTGTAATTATTGCAACTGGAGGTGCCAGCTATCTAAAAACAGGCTCTACAGGAGAATTGTTAAGGAAAGTTTTTGGCTGTAAGGAGTTTGAATCAGGACTTTCTCAAATTTACATAAAGGAAAATGTTTTTAGAAATGTTGCCTGCGTAAATGTAAAAGTAAAGTTGAAATATAAAAAGCAAAATTTTGATGGAGAAATGTTAGTCGTAGGAAATATGCTGACAGGACCTGAAATAATGAATCTCTCAAATTATATTGATAAAGGAGAAAGCTTTTTTATAGATTTTATACCTTATATTACTGCTGAAGAATTGAAAAACCAAATTGTTGAAAAAGGTAGTGACAATCCTAAAAAATTATTAAAAACAATTTTGAGTGAACTTTTGGATTTGCCAGAAAGCATTTTACGTTCTTTGTTAGAAGAATTGAAAATTGAGAAGATAAAAATGGCAGAGCTGAAAGGAAAAGACTTGAATAAATTTATAAACAGTTGCAAGTTTAAAGAGTTTAGAGTTGAAGGAAAATGCCCATTGGATAAGGCTACAGTTTCTTTAGGCGGTATTTCTTTAACAGATGTTGATAATGGAAAAATGTGTTGGAAAAAAGACGAAAGAGTTTATGTGATAGGAGAAGCCTTAGATGTTGTGGGAAACTGTGGTGGATATAATTTGCAATTTGCTTTTTCTAGTGCATATAGGGTAGCTAAATATTTGAATAAGTAGAATTATAAAGGTATAAAAATTTATTTGAAAAGGTATTGCAACTATGGAACAAGGGATATTGGATTTTATACAAACTCATCTTAATTTTGAAATTTTAAATCCATTTTTTAAGGTGATTACTTACTCTGGAAATTACGGAGCTATATTTATAATTGCTTCGTTAGTATTGTATGTAAATGAGAAAACTAGAAAAATAGGGTTATATTGTCTTGTTGCTTTATGTATAGGTGCCTTGATTACAAATGTAACTTTGAAGCCTTTAATTGAAAGGGCAAGACCTTATGAAAATGGAGATATTATTTTGAAAATAATGAAACCTATGGATTATTCTTTCCCATCTGGACATACTACAGCTGGTTTTTCTGTAGCATTTGTTCTTCTTAAAGAAAAGTTTTTGCTTTTAAATAAAAAAGTTTATTTGTATGTAATTGCTTATGCTTGTATTTTGGCTTATACAAGACTGTATTTTTATGTTCATTATCCTACCGATATTCTTGGAGGGGTTTTTGTTGGATATGTAGCTAGTGCTATGTCTAAGCATATAGTGGATAAGTTGTATTGTGAAAGAGGAAGTATATGATTATGAAAAAAATGATAGTTGCATTATTAGGCGTAATGTTTATTTTGAGCAGTTGCAGTAGTATTGAAACTTTTTTTGACAATGAAGATTATGATGAAAATCTATATGCTTCATACAATATAAAAAATGGAGAGATTGTTGCAAATGAAACTGACGGTATTTATAGTGATGATAAAATAATTTGGGAAAAAATCAAGGAGATAATGCCTAAAAAATATATTGATATGGTTAGTAAATATGAGGTATTTACAGATGGTGTAGATGGAGACCTTGCCTCAGTTTCGTTAAATGATGACGATATAACATGGACTATTTCAGTGGATTTAGATGATACCTTAGATGAAAATCAAAATTTTACATCTGAAAGCTTGAAAACTATAATTCATGAAGCTTCCCATATTATTTCTTTAAATAGTACACAAATGGGAGGAAATACTGAAGATAAGACCTTATATACAGTAGAAGAGGGAACTCTAAAAAAAGATGCTTATTTGAATGTGTTTTATAATAAGTTTTGGAAAGACCGTATTTCTGAACATTCTAAGCATAGCGAAATGGAAAATACTGATATAGAAAATGAAAATAGTTTCTACAATAAGTATAGCGATGAGTTTGTGGATGATTATGCAGCTACAAATCCTGCTGAGGATTTTGCCGAGTCATTTATGTATTTTGTAGTAAATGAAAAACCAGTAGAGAATGGTATTAAAGAAGAAAAAATATTATTTTTCTATGACTATCCTGAATTTGTGAAGCTTAGAGAAGATATTTTAGCAAAAATTGAATTGGAGTAGATGTTTTTATATTTTTAATGAAAGGCTATTATATGGAAGAAAATAAAGAAATTGTTGAAGATAAAGTTGGAATAAAAACTTAAATAAATATATTAAAATCAATAGAAGTTTATATGGTATGGATAGGGGGGCGTAAAATGAATAAATTGGGAAAATATGGAAAATATATCTACCTATAAGTATTGTTGTTATTATAATATTGACAGTATCACTGGTAGGGTACATTGAAAATGATATAAACAGTACTAATAAAACAATACTATATAACTTGCGTTCTTTAAAAATACAGAATGAAGAGTTTTTAAAAGACAATCCGAAAGAAAATTCTATTGAGAACTTAGATGATTATAGTCTTGGTGTATTTTATGATGCTAGAACTATCGATAGAATTAGTGAGAATAAATTGTTGTATGGGAAGTATAAAATAGGTTCATTTGGTTATGTTATACTTGATGGAAAAATAAAAAAAGAAAATGATAAATGTGAAAAATATCGTGAACTGTTTGAATATGTAAATGAACAGCTGAAAATTGTAGAGGACTTGAAACAGGATTATGATTTCGTTATCGACAGATTAGGTGTTCACAATAATATTAAGAATATAGAAGAAAAATCTGCGGAATTTTTAAAATCTAAGTAAGCTTTGTAAAATAATACCTGAACGATAAAAAGTCGGAAAAAAATAATAAAAAACCTCTAAAAAACATAAAATTGACTTTCTAATGGGGATAGTATATAATTAAAGGGAACTATGATAATGTATTATATAGAAAATTTAGGAGGTTTATTATGGGTCAAGAAGCATATGTAGCAGCAGGAACGGCTGGATATTTGGGGCTTTTAGCAGGATTAGGAGTATTTTTATTTGTTATTTTTGCTATAGCTATCGTATTTTATGTACTTTTTGCTATTGGATTAAAGAAAATGGCAGATGATTATGGATTAGAAAATTCATGGTTAGCATGGGTTCCTATCGCACAACTTTACATTTTAGGTAAATTGGTAGGAGAAATTGAATTGTTTGGACAAAAAATTCCATACACAGAATGGATTTTGATAGGTGGCTGTTTTGTAAATATAGTACCTGTTATTGGTCAAATTCTTTCATTCTTAGTTGGAATTTACTCAATAGTAGTATTATATAATTTATATAAATTATATAGCAAAGGCAATGAAGTGTTATATACAGTACTAACAGTAGTTATTTGGATAGCACCAATTCTAGTATTTATTATTAGAAATAACGAAAGACAAGAAATTCAAGAAATCCAAGGCTAGTTATAAAAGATGAAAAAATGATTTTAAAAAGAGGAATGACTCAAGTTGTTCTTCTTTTTTTGTGTGTAAAAAATAGTGGGTTATAGGATAAAAAGTGTTTATGAAAACCGCTGTGTTTAGTTTTGAGTTGCTCAGGAGAAAATGAAAAACAGAAAATATTTGCATAAATATTACATTTATGTTATTATAAAACAAAAGAAATGCAGATGAAAAAGAAAGTGAATGGATAATAATTTGTATGAAATAAAAGCCGATAGTATAAAAGAACTTATTTATACGATAAGGGGTAAATAAGTAATGTTAGATAGTGATTTAGCTATTTTATATGAAGTGAGTACAGGACGACTTAATGAACAGGTTAAGAGAAATATAAAAAGATTTCCTGAAAAATTTATGTTTCAATTAACTGAGGACGAATATAAAACTTTGATATCGCAATTTGCGATATCAAATGAAAATAGCTCCCGTGGAGGTAGAAAAAATTGCTTTATGTTTTCACAGAATAAGGGATATCAATGTTATCTGCTGTACTTAAAAGTGATAGAGCTATTGAAATAAGTATAAATATAATAGATGCTTTTTTAGAAATGAGAAAATTTTTAGTAAGTAATCAAGAAATATTTTCTAGATTATCAAGTTTAGAAATAAAACACTTAATCGCCAAGTAGTAGGAACAATAAAAATGATGGCAAATCCTACTGTTTAAGCCATTTAAGAAAAATCGACAACTAGGTTTATAGAAAAGGTTAGTACTAACGAATTATAACCTTAGGATATTGTTTTAAGAATATCTATTTAAAATTGAAAAGGAGATGACAATGGTAGATTATAAGAAATATGAAAATGATGACGATTTTATGTCTATATTAGAGTATTTAAGGTGTTATTCACTAGCAAACGAGTGTGAAGTATCAGAAACACTAGATATAGACCTAGAAATAGTTAATAAATATTATAAATTTGCGCAAGCAGTTGTTGCTTAAGAGATAGCAAACGGAGAAACAACAAATTATGATGCAGATGTAGCACTTGGCTTTATGGATTTTGTAGATAAAATCTAATTTGGAAAAGACTAGAACTTCAAAACTTTATAATTAATTCGGTGAAAAATTGCTATAAGAGTGATAGGATATAAGTATCTATTCACTTAAGAAATGGAGAATATGAAATGGCTAAAATAAAAAAAGGAAAGATTGATGTACAAGGACTAGAAATACAAGTATATACAGAAGATTTTAAGAATGATTATATAAGCCTTACAGATATAGCTAAATATAAAAATTCTGA
>PDWI01007437.1_pt1 | contig 14252 bp, 14 predicted proteins | sample 1430891 | NCBI WGS metagenome assembly PDWI01 (sample SAMN01162508, study PRJNA174530) | Oral metagenome, whole genome shotgun sequencing project. | biome: Marine environment; feature: Marine mammal; material: Swab sample of the gingival sulcus; isolation source: swab sample of gingival sulcus...
GGTTGACCCGTTGTACCATTCCCGCACCGACTTTGATATTTGGTATGACTTCTGTCGTCGTATGAATCGTGAGATGGAGTATTCGCGCGGCATGACCTCGCAGCAATGGTTAGAACATCTGTATGATGAATGCCGGGCGGCCAACTTGAAAAATGATTTCTTTATGCCGGCGTTTGACGAGTTTTGGCAAACCGGCTTTGTGCGTTTCAAGCCCGGCAAGCCGTGGGTGCGGCACGCGGCTTTTCGCGAAGATCCGGAAGTCAACGCCTTGGGAACCCCGTCGGGCTTTATTGAAATTTACAGCCGCAAACTGGAACGCTACGGTTACAAAGACTGCCTCGGTCACCCGGTTTGGCTGGAAAAAGCCGAACGTTCGCACGGCGGGCCAAAATCGGACACTTTCCCGTTATGGCTGCAGTCGGTACACCCCGACACGCGCCTGCATTCGCAAACCTGTGAATCGGAAGCGCGCCGCGCCACTTATACCATTCAAGGCCGTGAACCGATGTATATCGGCCCTGAAGAAGCCAAAAAACGCGGCATTAAGCACGGTGATTTGGTGCGGGTTTTCAATGACCGCGGGCAGTTGATTGCCGGTGCCCACATTTCGGATAATTTTCCGCCGGGTGTTATCCGCATTCAGGAAGGTGCCTGGTACGGGCCGACAGGCCCGGAAATCGGCGCCATTGATACCTATGGAGACCCGAATACGGTAACTTTGGATATTGGCAGCTCGGAATTGGCACAGGCCGTCAGCGCCAATACCTGCTTGGTACAAGTGGAGAAATTTGTCGGCGAAGCGCCACCAGTCAATGCTTTCGGCGGCCCGACACAGGTTGATATCGACGGTAGCGTGGTCAAAGAGAGCTAAAGCGTGACAGACACACCACGGAAGTCATCGGAAGAAGCACAGCAATTCGCGCAACAATGGGCACGAGTCGCCGAAAAGCGCGCCATGATTTATCACTGGTTGTCGGGGTTGTTCGCACAAGAGTTAACGGACGAGCAGTTTCGCTTCTATCAAACGGGAAAAGCCGACGAGTGGTTATCGGGGCTGGCACACATCGGACTGGAACACGAAGTTAAACAAATCAAAGCGGCCATTGCCCAATGGCGCCAAAGTGGCAGCGCCGCCTTATGCCTCGGTTTATCTTGACAAAGACGGACAAATGTTTGGTGAAATGGAATCACAAATGCGTTATTTTTTGGCCAATAATCACTTGGCGCTCAACGCCGATTTCAAAGAACCCGCCGACCATTTAGCGGTGTATTTGGCACTGATGCAGCAATGGGTGTTAACCAGCGCGGACGGCGACAGCGCCGACCTGCAAAATACGGCAACCGAACAGCATGCGTTTTTGCAACAAGCGTTGATGACGTGGCTGCCTCGGTTTGTGAAGAGATGTCACACAGTCAATGTGCTTAGCGGTTTTTATCCTGCTGTTGCAGGTTTATTATTGGCTTTTGTTAGCATGGACTGCGAGTATTTGCGAGTACAAACAGACAGTCACTGATATGTGCAAAAATAAACGGTTAATTGTTTGGTTGTTGGCGGCCACTGTTATCGCAGGGACTGTTTTTATCGTATTGAATCACGTTTTTTACCAGGAACCTGCTGAGGTTTTTCTAAAAACAGGTAATGTCCCCCAACCTTTTACAAGCTGTTGACAGCTTGGAAAAGGCGTTAGAAAAAGATTCGACACAAACGGCCAAACAGTTGGAACTGGCGCATTGTTATGAAATAATGGGGCGCTATCCAAAGGCCATCATTGCGTATGGTAAGGCTTGGGAGGTGGTGAAAAAATCGCCTGATGAATTGGTTCGTTTTGCCGACGTTTTGGCCCGAAGCAAGGGTAATCATTACGCTGGTAAACCCAAAGCATTATTAAAGCAAGCACTTGAACTGGATCATCAGCATGTTGATGCCCTGATTTCATACGGTACTGCGCTATTGTCCGAAAGACAGCAGACATTGGCAGCCGAGTATTGGCAAAAAGCGCATCATTTGTTAGATCGTGGTGACCCTCGCTATACCGAGTTGGAAAAATTATTAAGCGGTTTGTCTGAATAACTTTTTTTATTCACGGCAAAAAATTATGCCATTCTAAACCATGCCCGGACGGTCATTTATCGGTCTTAAAAAACAATATCTCGTGACTACACTACCTAAATCTTTTTATTTTAATCAGATACAGTTCTAGTAACAGGGTCGGTTATGTACAAAGTAAAGCCTTGTCTGTCGCTTGCACAACAGTGTCCGGTTGACGATGATTAAAGTAGAGGATAGTTAATGTAGCAGTCATATTGATGTTAGTTTTGAATGCTATAATGGCAGCCGATGGGTTACAGAGGCTGGCAATGAAAACAACATTACGACAACTAAAAAACATTGCTGTTTGTTGCGGGTTGGTCCTGAATGTTGCAGCAAACAGCAGTGAGCGGCTGCCGCAAAGCAGCGTTGCGCAGGGGGGATCCGGCGGTTCACCGGCCGCTTTATACCCAAAAACCGATGCCGAAGCCGCCCGCTTCTTAACGCAAGCCACATTTGGACCCAGTTTAAGTAGTATTGCCGAATTGCGTCGGCTGGGCAACAGCGGCTACAGGGCGTGGATTGACCGGCAAATACAGATGCCGCGTTCCGAGTATCTGGCACCCTTGGATACGCTGATTGCTGCCAATGTGGCAGCGGGGAAGTCTTTGGATAGTGTCAGGCCTTACCATTTTCACAATATTTGGTTTGACCGTGTCTTGCACGGCAAAGACCAACTGCGTCTTCGCGTAGCGTACGCCCTGTCACAAATTTTTGTGGTGTCGGCGCACAGTGACCTGAACACCATAGAGTTAGCTTCCTATTATGATATGCTGACAAAAAATGCGTTTGGTAATTATCGTACCTTATTGGAAAAGGTCACCTTGCATCCGGCGATGGGACGTTATCTGTCCATGTGGCGCAATCGCAAACCGGGATTGGGCAAAGATAATTTGGATGTCCGCAGCGATTTGCGTGATGATACCCGACCCGACGAAAACTATGCTCGTGAAATTATGCAGTTGTTTTCCATAGGCACGGAAATGCTTAATCTGGATGGCACGGTGAAGGACGGCGACTCGCAAAAAGCCGGTGTACAACCCATACCAACCTACAGTCAGGAAACGATCAAAGGTTTTGCCCATGTTTTTACCGGCTGGAATGACGGCAGTTGTAAAGTCCCCGAAGAATTTAAACCGTGGCACTGGAAGTGGTGTCCACAAGTTGATGATACACCGGCAGGGGAAAGAGCGCATCGTATGGTGGCCCTGCGCTATCGTCTGCCAATGAAGCCGTGGGGTGAGGGGTCGCCCTATGCCGATGCTTTTCACGCTAAAGCGACCAGTAAACAGTTGCTCAATTATCCTGATGTTCGTTTACCCGGCGGGGTCTTGCCTGCCGGTGGGACGGCACGCGGGAATATGGCACGGGCTTTGGATAATATTTTTTACCACCCCAACGTCGCGCCGTTTATTGCCCGCTTATTTATTCAGCGGCTAACCACCAGTAATCCAACGCCTGATTACGTGGCACGTGTTGCCGGCGTATTTGAAAACAACGGCCGAGGCGTACGTGGTGATTTGGATGCGACGGTTCGGGCGATTTTACTGGATCCGGAAGCCAGGGACAAGAGTCAGGCTCCGGCGTATTTTGGCAAAGTGAGAGAACCCATCATACGTGTGGCCAATTTATATCGCGCCTTGGATGCCGGCAGCCGTTCGGGGCGTTTTGAAGAGGCATGGATCGGTGATAGGACCCAGCAGATGGTCTTAGATGCACCATCGGTATTTAATTATTATTTACCCGCCTATCGCTCACCTAATGCCAGGCACATACTGGCGCCGGAGTTGCAGATGATGACCGATTCACAGGTCAGCACCTTGAACCGTTTTCTGGAAGGCAAAATTTATTGGGACAGCTATTTTGGCGGGTTTAATCCCGATAAAAATGAAAAAACCACACAGCTAAGTTTTAATGCTTTTAAACCGTTGCTAAATCAACCGCGGGCTCTGGTGGATAAAATAGATTTATTGTTTACCTACGGCAGTATGCCACCGTGGTTTAAAGATGAATTGTTGCAAACCATCGCCCGCGACAAGTACAACCAACACCCCGACAGCGAGCATTACCAGCGCTTGCGCGTGGCCAATATCATCTGGTTAACCGTGGCATCACCGATTTATTTGGTAGAGGGATACTAGTCGTGTGTGCTATGGATAGACGCCGTTTTTTACACTATCTTGCCCATACCGGTGTTGCTTTGGGGGCAATGGGGCAAACGGGCGGTTGGTTGCGTAGTGTGCAGGCGGGGCAAATTTTGTCACCACATTCGAGGTCTGATGACTATCGTGCTTTGGTGTGCATTGATTTAAAAGGCGGCAATGACGGCTTTAATACGGTGATTCCCACCGGTTCGGGAACGGGGGCAGACAGCTACGAAGACTATCAGTCCGCACGTGGCGGGGTGTTTAATGAAAAAAACAATGCCCAAGGTATCGCGCTGCCGGAGACTGATATTCTACCTTTGACGACACCAACCGGGCAGGCCCGGCTGGGCATTCACAACAGTATGCCGGAGGTTCAGCAATTATTTAACCGGGGCAAGGCCGGCGTTGTTGCCAATGTCGGAACGCTGGTGCGTCCTACTGATAAAAACGATTACCAAAATGGTATGCACCCGCTGCCGGCGCATTTGTTTTCGCACAGTGACCAGCAAATGCTGTGGCTGGCACCAAGTGCCGATAGTCATTTGCGCCAAGGCTGGGGCGGACGCTTGGCGGATAAATTTTCAGCCACTCATGCCAACGTGGATTTACCGATGAATATTTCCACCGGTGGCGAAAATGTCTTTCAGGTCGGTCAGCAATCGATGCCGTTTTTTGTCGAGGGGAAAGGTGCTATCAGTCTGCGTTTTGCCCCGCAGCCTAACGGTGTTTGTAAGCGCTCCCGCGGACAGTGCGAAAGCTTTCAAAAACTGTTATCGCATCGTTATAACCATCCTTTGCGCCAAGCCAACGCCGATATATTAACGCGTGCTATTGCCCGCAATACGTTGCTTGATGATGCTTTAAAGAACGTGACTATTAACGATACGCTGTTTGAGCCCTTTTGGGCGGCTTTTGGGGTGGCCAAAAGTGATCAACACTTTGGCAAACTGCCGAAAATTGCCCAACAGCTGTTTCTCATTGCTCGTTTGATTCGGGTGCAAAGCGTGTTGGCCATGCGTCGGCAAACCTTTTACGCCCGTATGGGAGGCTACGATACCCACGATGCCATTCTGACCAAGCAAGCCAAACTGTTGGCAGAATTATCAAAGTCAATAGGGGCCTTCCAACAGGTGTTGGCAAGCATGGATATGCAGGATAAGGTCACAACGTTTACCGCTTCTGAGTTTGGCCGCACAACCTCAAGTAACGGCGATGGTAGCGATCACGGTTGGGGTTCGCACCATTTTGTTATTGGCGGCGCGGTCAAGGGTGGACGGCTGTTTGGCCGCTTGCCGCAGTTAAGCCCCGAAGCAGACAATCCCGACAATGCCAAATGGGGACAAATTATCCCGACCTTGGCCGCTGATCAATACGCGGTGACACTGGCGCGTTGGTTTGGTTTGCCCGATAGCGATATAGCCAGTGTTTTTCCCAATCTTGCTTATATGACCGGGAAAAAATTGGCGATAGCGGGCAGCGATCTGGGGTTTATGCGCTTATAGACTACACTACCTAATTTTTTTCGTGATAAATGCGAATGGCATCTTCAACTTCGGCAAGGGCTTCGGCTTTGTTGCCGTAACCGTCTAACTTCACCCATTTGCCTTCGTCCAAATCTTTGTAGTGTTCAAAGAAATGTTTGATTTGTGCCAATACCAGTTCCGGTACATCGGCAAGGTCTTGAATATTGGCAAACATCGGGCAGGCTTTTTCCGTGGGCAGGGCCAATAATTTGGCATCTTCCCCGGCCTCGTCGCTCATCCGCAGCACACCGACGGGTCTTGCCTCAATCACACACCCCGGTACCAATGGCTCAGGAGTTAAAACCAACACGTCCAATGGATCGCCGTCACCACATAAAGTTTCAGGGATATAACCGTAGTTGGCCGGGTATTGCAAAGCGGTTTTCATAAAACGGTCAACCGTCAAACACTGTGTGTCTTTATCGACCTCGTATTTGATGGTGCCGGCATTGGCAGGGATTTCAATAATGACGTTAAATTTATGCGGGGTATCCCCGCGTTTTACATTTCCTAGACTCATTAGTTTCTCCGAGTTAATTAAGTTAACAATAAAATCAATTAAAAATAACTATTTCCCCTTTCCAAAAGGGGGGGAAATAGTTCATTGGCATTTTCGCTAAATAGACAACGAATAATAGCAGAAATGAGTTCACCTTACTACGCCTTATGGGCTTTCATTATTCGTGCTTTATCGCGCTGCCAATCACGCTGTTTCTGGTCGGCGCGTTTATCGTAAGCTTTTTTACCCTTGGCAATACCGATTTCGCACTTGACTTTACCCTTTTTCCAATACAGTGACAAGGGAATAATGGTATAGCCCTGACGTTCTTTTAAACCGATTAATTTACTAATTTCACGACGGTTTAACAGTAGTTTTCGGGTGCGTAAATAATCGCTGTCAACATGAGTAGAAGCGGAATTAAGCGGTATGATATGACAACCGAACAAAAACACCTCACCGTCTTTAACGGTGACATAACTTTCCGTCATTTGCACACGCGACTGTCTTAAGGATTTTACTTCCCAGCCAAGCAAGACGACACCTGCTTCAAAAGTGTCCTCAATATGGTACTCAAAACGGGCTTTTTTATTTTTTGCAATGAGATTGGGGTTGGCCGGTTTCTTTTTTGCCATAATTCTTTTATGATACACCGTTATTAAAATTTATTACGTATTATACCTTAATTTATTGTGACACATATTATAAAAACACAATCCAGCCCTTTTTCCGTCGAACAGATGTTTAAATTGGTCGAAGATTGTAACCATTATCCCGATTTTTTGCCCTTTTGCCGACAAGCTGTTGGTCAATACATCGGTGAAAATGAATTACACGGTACGCTACTTATCCACAAAGGGCCGTTTAAAAAATCGTTTACTACGCACAATACCATGTATCGGGACGAAACACCCGCCCGCATTGATATTCAATTGGTTAACGGGCCGTTCAAACGCCTGGAGGGCGAATGGCGGTTTACGGAAACCGCTGACGGCTGTGAAGTGACCTTGGATTTACACTATGATATGCAGTCGGGTTTATTAAATAGTGCTTTATCGGGGGTGTTTGAATGGATTGCCAAGGCTATGGTCGAGGCATTTTGTCAAGAGTCGGAGCGGATTTATGGCCAATCAATTGATTAACATTGAAGTGGCTTATGCCACCCCGGAGCGGCAAAAGATTATTGCCTGCCAGGTGCCGGCGGGTACCAGCCTGTTAGAAGCCGCCAAGCTAAGCGGTATCAGCGATATTTTTCTTGAGTTGGATTTAGACACGGCTGATTTCGGTATTTGGGGTAAGACGAAGCCGGGCAAAACCCCGGTTGAAGAAGGGCAGCGCATCGAGATTTACCGCCCGCTGTTGGCAGACCCCAAGGAATCGCGCCGCAAACGTGCCGAAAAAAGAGCCAGGGAAAAATGATATAGACAAAAGCAACTCGAAAAAACCTTTGTACAAACTGCCGAACGGGCCAAATTCGAGGCGTACGGCGCGCAGAAACCCACAAGCAAGTGAGGATTTCGAGCACCGCGCAACGATGAAGTGGTCATGTGCCGGCATGCGAAAACCGTTCTGAGAGACGCATTCGATGCGTCTCCACATTATTAATATAAAAGCATAATATAAAAGCATAAGCATTGACACTAATCGATTATTCCTAATCAATCAGTCTTGTGCTATATCTGGGTCAAGACGAAATCAAGGTCTTTATCGCCCCTTCCTGACAAATTGACCAAAATGCTTTCGTCAACCGACATCTGTTTGGCTATCTTCATGGCGTGGGCAATGGCGTGTGAAGATTCCAGTGCCGGAATAATCCCTTCCATTCTTGATAAAGCCATAAAGGCATGCAAACATTCCTCATCGGTTGCGCTTTCATAGGTGGCTAATTGTTTGTCTTTCAGGTATGAGTGCTGCGGGCCGACACCGGGGTAATCCAGTCCCGAGGCAATCGAATGTACCGGGGCGGGATTACCTTCTTCATCGAGTAAAACATAACATTTGAAGCCCTGAATTTCACCTTTGACCCCCTTGTTCATGGTGGCGGCATGGTGCGGTGTGTCTAAGCCTTTACCGGCCGGCTCCACACCGATTTTTTCCACGCCATCATCCCCCATAAAACCGCTGAATAAGCCGATAGCGTTGGAGCCGCCGCCAATGCAGGCAACGACTTTATCGGGTAACTTGCCGGTTGTTTGCAAAAACTGCTCGCGGGCTTCGTGGCCAATGACGGATTGAAAATAGCTGACCATTTCCGGATACGGGGCGGGGCCGACGGCAGAGCCAATGGCAAACATACTGTTGTCCAGATCTTTTAAGTATGCCTCAAAGGCGCTGTCAACGGCCTCTTTTAAGGTGCCGGCACCGCGCGAAACCGGCACAATTTTACTGCCGAGGATTTTCATACGACTGACGTTCGGATGTTCTTTTTCAATATCGACGACGCCCATATGAATTTCACAATCCAAACCCATCAAGGCCGCCGCCGTTGCTAAGGCTACCCCGTGTTGTCCGGCTCCGGTTTCAGCCAATACTTTGGTTTTCCCCAGTTTTTTTGCCAGCAAAACCTCACCCAAACAATGGTTGATTTTGTGGGCGCCGGTATGATTGAGGTCTTCACGCTTTAAATAAATCTGGGCACCGCCGCAGTGCTTACTCAGTTGTCTGGCGTGATAGACAGGGCTGGGACGTCCGACAAAGGTTTCCCGCAGGCGTTTCATTTCGGCGATGAATGCTGCATCTTTGATAATATCGTGGAAACCTTTTTCGAGTCTTTGTAGTTCTTCGGCCAAAGCGGGGTGCTGGATTTTACCGCCGAATTCGCCATAATGACCGTCAAGGTTGGGTAATGTGGTATCGTGCAGCCCGTAAATGGATTGTTGTGTCATTTTAATTTACCTCGGTTAAATGCTATTATGTTCTAGTATGTTGATACATTTTAAGCGGTAAAATGATTTTGTCAAGTACCAATGTATTTTACCGCCTGATAATAAGTAACTCGGGTAATCGCAGCCTTTTTACTTGACCAATGGTAGTAAGCTGATTACTATGTCCTCAGCAACCGGATAAAAAACAATGAAACAAACAGAAACACAAAAACAAACGGCGTACGATTACTTAACTACTCTGCTGTGCAACACGGAAGATAGAGCGCATTTATCGCAGTTGCTTAGTGCTCTGATGACAGAAAAAGAGCAGCAAGAGTTTATTAACCGTCTGAAGATTTTTGCCTATTTGCAGCAAGGTCTTCCGCAGCGGGAAATCAGTCGCCAACTCGGTGTTGGTATCGCCACCGTCTCGCGCGGGGCAAAAGCTTTTCGTCAGTACCCGATAGCAACATTATTTCCCTGTCTTGATGATGTGCTTTTGTGATATAACAAAAGCAATGTAATTTGCTTTCTTCAGGTCAGAGGTTTTGCCTGGGGGACGCATTGAATGCGTCTCTGCGGTGGTTTCTGACAATTGAGCCGGTGACCAACCGATAAATACGCGGGGCGCACTGCGTGCGCCTCGACGTGTTGAGGAGACAGCCGGTATTTTAGGCTTTTTTTGCCGATACAAGGTGTCTTTTGTCCGCCTGATAAAACAGGCCGTTGCTGAATAGCGCTGCTCTCCTTACAGTAGTGGCAGCAGCGGCTCGCCTTTCATCGTAATCAGTAAATAGACGGTATAGGCAATATAAGCCAATAGCAGGAAGCCGCCTTGTTGACGCGTGAGTTCGGCTTTGCCGCGAATACCGAAAGTAAAAAACCACAGCAATAAAGTCAGAATAAATCCGGTGGAAAAGTCCCGATATAAGAAAATGTTTTCTATTTGCAGGGGTTTAATAACACCGGCAATCCCCACCACTGCCAGTGCATTGAATAAGGACGAACCGATAATATTACCCAGAACGATATCCGATTCGCCTTTTTTCGCTGCCGCCATCGATGAGGCCAATTCCGGTAACGACGTGCCGACAGCAATTACCGTCAGGCCGATAACCAAGTCACTGACACCGAAATATTGGGCAATACCAACCGCCCCGTCAACCAAGTATTTGGAGCTTAGCAACAGCAGGACCAAACCAATCACAAGGCTAAATAGTGCTTTACCCAGAGTGATTTGTTCTCTGTCACTGCTTTCTTCGCTCAATTCACTGCTCAGGCTGTCTTGTTCGTTGCTGTAAAAGGTGTTAAAAATCATGATGACGACAATAACCAGTAGGAGGATTATCGCCTCAATGCGGCTGAGTGAAAAATCGTATAAAAGTCCGAAGCACAGTAGCAACACCAGGACCAACAAAGGAATTTCCCGGCGTACAATACGTGAACCGACCGATAACGGGTAAAGCAAGGCGGTAATGCCCAATACCAAACCGATATTGGCAATATTGGAGCCGTAAGCATTACCCAGTGCAATACCGGGATTGCCGTCAAAGGCGGCAAAGGCCGATACGACAATTTCCGGGGCCGAGGTGCCAAAACCGACAATTAACATTCCGACCATTAACGGTGACATACCGAAGTAGGTGGCGGTACCGGCCGCCCCGTCAATAAATTTGTCGGCACTCCACATCAGTACCGCCAAGCCGATAATCACATAAGCAATATCCAATAACATCAGTCTTTCCTATACAAAGATAAAGATGGCAATCACTGCCCCCAATAGCAAACGATAAATTACATAAGGCGTCATACCCCAACGATTAAGCCACTTTAAGAAGTAGTGAATGGTTAAAATCGCCGTAATAAAAGAAATGCCACAGCCAAGGATAAAACTGCCCCAAGGCAAAGTGCCCAAAGCGATAGCATCATCGGTGATTTTCACGGCGGTTGCTAAAAAAATTACCGGAATGGCCATCAAAAAGGAAAACCGTGATGCCGTTTGAAAATCATAACCCAAAAATAATGCCGTAGTAATGGTGATGCCGCTGCGTGACGTGCCGGGGATGAGCGCGAGGGCCTGCGCGACACCGATAAGCATGGCATTTTTCAGACTCATTTTATCCATTGCTTGGCTTTTTTGTCCGTATTTATCGGATAACCACAATAAAACGGCATAGAACAGGGTGGTAAATAAAATCACCGACGGGCTGCGTAGATAGGTATCAACATAATCCATTAAAAATAAACCGAATAGACCGGCAGGAATGGTGGCGAGGACAATATACCAGCCAAGAGAACTGCTACCTACTTTTTTGCCTTGTAACAAGGAGGCTGCCGTATCGCGGCCAATGACAAGCACATCTTGTCTGAAATAAATCACCACTGCCAGCAGGGTGCCGACATTTAAAGCCAGATCAAAGGTGACACCCTGATCTTTCCAGCCCAAAAATTGTGAAGTCAGAATTAAGTGGGCCGAACTGGAAATCGGTAAAAATTCGGTAATCCCTTGAACAATTGCCAAAATAAGGGTTTGTATAAAATCCATTGGTATTCGAGTCGATCAAAAGAGGACTATTGTCGGCAATAATCGCGAAAAGTCAAATTTATATTGTGAAAGTAAGACAAGAAACAATTCATCCGGCTTACCCATAAAAAATTCCCTCGCAAAGGAGGGAATTTTTTACCATTCTTACGAACAGAAATCAGCAGATTAAAGCTCTGAGGTACAGTTGGGGCAGCGGGTAGCCTCTATAGCAATGTCGGATTTACAGTAAGTACAGGCTTTGGTAGTTGGCTCGGCTTTGGGTTCTTCTTTTTTCAACTTGTTGACTTGCTTGATTAACAGGAAAACCACAAAGGCAACGATTAAGAAACTAATCACCGCATTGATGAAGATCCCCAAATTCATAGTCACCGCTCCGGCCTCCTTGGCGGCGTCTAAGGTGGCATAAGGCCCCGCCGTTGTCCCGTCTTTGAGCGTGACAAACCAACTGGAAAAATCAATTCCACCCAATAATAAGCCGATAGGCGGCATAATAACTTCTGAAACCAAGGTCTTAGCGATTGTTCCAAAGGCACCACCGATGATAATACCGACAGCCATATCGACCACATTGCCTTTTACCGCAAATTCCTTAAACTCTTGCATCATTCCCATGACGTTCTCCTACCCAATAGGGTGATTTATTGATATACACAGCGACGCATTATAAATTATTTCTCATTGAGTAACAATGGCAAATCGTTAACTACTATCAACTTTAAGCAAACTGAAACATTGTTATGCAGCGGGTTTTTTACTGTCGGTTTAAATCATGTTTGGCTTAAATCGTATCTTTTTCATTAAATTAATCGTTTGGCTGATGAAAAAAATAATTGTTTATTTTTTTATTTATATGATTATTTTTAATAAAAACAATTTTGGTATATAAATAGCTTAAGGATAGACTAGCTAATAGTATTTTATCTTTTTCTTAACTTTGTGGTCAGTGTCAGAGACACTAAAATTTAGGAAGCACCAAAATAACGTATTTAACGGAGAACTACATAATGAACAAAATCTATAAAGTCATTTATTGCAAAACCACACAAACTTGGGTTGCAGTATCGGAAATTGCCAAGGGGCACAGCAAAGGCGGTACCCGTGGCAGTCGTTTGGGTACAACAGAAATTTTTAGTGGTCGATTAAAAGTCATTGCAACCATGGTGATGCTGGCGCTGGGCGGTCAGGCGTATGCCGGTGGTTGTTCGGGATTAAATGGTAGCACCGTGGAGTGTGGAACTGGAAGTAGTGCATCTGGTGACAGAGCTGTTGCTATTGGTCTAAAGTCTAAAGCAACAGCAAAGGATGCAGTTGCTGTTGGTTATAAAGCAAATGCCGTAGGAGTGCAAGCGGTAGCAATAGGCGGTAAGGGTACAAAGGCTCAAGGTGAGCAGTCTATTGCTATCGGTGGAGATACAGTTGCTTCCGGGGCTGACGCTATCGCTATTGGCGGTGATGATTTGGATAAAGTGGCCAATGATAATCCGCCGGCTTGGAATGCAACCGGTTTAACCAATGAGGGTTTCAATACATCAGCTACAGCCGTAAAATATCATGATCAAACGGGTGAATGGTTGGTTGATGTAACAGGCGGTCCCTCCACTCGTTATATCAAGGCAGAGGCAAATGGTGCGGGCTCGGTTGTTTTAGGTGTTCAATCTAAAGCGGTGGGTGATTTGGCAACGGCTGTCGGTACCGGCTCAAAGGCAGAAGCGTTTGCTTCTACAGCTTTTGGTATTGGTGCTAAAGCAACTAAAGAAAGTTCAGTGGCACTGGGTTCAGGTTCAACCACCGCAACAGATGCTGAAGCAATAGATTTTGCAACAATTGATGGAATCAAATATAGTGGTTTTAAAGGTGATGAGAATGTAATCGTCGGTGACCAAATTTCCGTTGGTTCAGCGGGTTATGAAAGACAAATCAAACACCTTGCCCCAGGTGCAATTACAGCAACAAGTACTGATGCAATAAATGGCAGCCAGTTGCATGCTGTTGCCAAAGGTCTTCAAGATAACATTAAGGACAGTACTCAGACTTATTTCCATGTTAATGAAGGCAGTTCAACGCAAGGTACAGGTAATGCCAATACTAACTTAGGCGGTATTCGCGATAAAGCCGGTGCAGTGGGTGATTTATCCGTCACTGCCGGTTACAAGGCAAAATCATCTGGGAATAATGCAATTGCTATAGGTCGTCAGGCACAAGCAACAGCTAATGATTCAACAGTATTGGGTCATCAAGCAACAGCAACAAAAAAAGACAGTGTGGCTGTCGGTTATCTTGCTGCTGCAACGGCAGATAGTGCTGTTGCCGTGGGTAAAGGCTCGCAAGGTGCCGGAAGATATACGACATCGGTTGGTTTGGACTCTAGAGCCAGTGGTCAGGGTTCGGTTGCAATCGGTTCAGGTGCAGGTGCAGGTGCAGCAGGTAAAGCCCCGGATGAATTCACCGCTGCGACAGCCTTGGGTAATGATGCTAAGGCAAATGCAGATAAGTCGGTTGCACTGGGACGTTTAGCAACAGCTGACGGATTTGCTTCCGTTGCACTAGGGGAAAGTTCAATAGCTAAAGCCAGCGGCAGCGTGGCA